>Ga0206918_1017_pt1 | contig 49973 bp, 59 predicted proteins | sample Alteio_BWOrgHeat_69_FD_152950 | JGI IMG/M metagenome (GOLD analysis project Ga0206918, IMG submission 152950) | Enriched cells from forest soil in Barre Woods Harvard Forest LTER site, Petersham, Massachusetts, United States -... | ecosystem: Environmental > Terrestrial > Soil > Temperate forest >... | reverse complement strand
AGCCGAAGGCGCATTGAAGTCCATTCTCGATAAGATGGGACGTCCTTACAAGATCAATCCGGGTGACGGAGCATTCTACGGACCAAAAATCGATTTCAAGTTTAAAGATGCTCTTAAACGTGAACATCAATTAGCAACCATTCAATTGGACTTCAGTATGCCAGAAAAATTTCAGCTCGAGTACACGGGCGCAGACAATGCGGCTCATCGACCTGTGATGATTCACCGAGCAGTGCTCGGTTCCCTCGAGCGTTTCATGGGTGTGATGATCGAACACTTTGCAGGTGCATTTCCATTTTGGTTGGCGCCGGTTCAGTGTCGCTTGATCCCGATCATGGAAACCCATGTCGATTTCTGTAAGGAGTTTGGCAAAAAACTTCAACGTCTCGGAATTCGTTTTGACATGGACGAGCGCAATGAAAAAATGGGGCTCAAGACCCGTGAAGCGCAGATGCAAAAAATTCCACTGATGTTGGTCGCCGGTGATCGCGAGATGGCCGATGGGCAATTCGCGGTGAGAAAATACGGAGCGCAGGCTTCGGAAGTGATGACTCTGGATGCGATCATCGACATGCTCGTGGAATTGAACTCGGTGCCGACGAAGCCGTTTCAGGTGTAGTTCTAGACTCGGATGAGAAGTTTTGCGCTAGCTGCAATTTTAACATTATTTTTTTCGAACACCTCTTTCGCCGGTGTTTCTCCGGAGGCTGCGGGCCTTTTGAGTGTAGTCCCAGGATTAGGACAAGTGGCCCATGGAGATCCGATTCGTGGTCTAGCTTGGCTCGGGGCTGTTGCTGCCACGTTTTTCAGTGGTAACGGCGACATCAAGCGAAACGGAATTAGTCTTTGGCAATACAATGTATACGATGCCTACCAAAATGCAGGCGGACGAAATACAGCAAAGAATAATGTTTTTCAAAATACCTTAGGTGCATACAATCCGCTCAATCTCGTGGATCCGATCGGTGCGCCTCAACTCGCTGCCAATGCCTATGAGATTATTTCCTCATCCCCGGATACGGTGTATCGAGGTCCTCACAATGTTTTGGTAGGGACTCTTTGGCAAACCCCGAACGCGCTCGCTGAAGAGGCCTTGTATCGCGGGTATTTTTTTCCGGTGATTTCAAATGCGGTGAGTTCGAAAGTAGTGGGCGCTGTGGTATCGACCGTACTCTTTGATTTTGGCCATATGCTCTACGGCGGCTACACCTTAAATAAGGTATACGCAGGGTCGCTCAACAACATCGTGAATGGACTCCTTTGGTGTTGGCAAACGGATCGGAACCATTACGATTTGCGCCACTCAATCTTCACTCACATGTGGATCGACGCGATGATTTACTATCGTTGGAACGGAAATTTGGGTACCGGTGGCACAGGTAGTTCCGGTGGCGGTGGTGGAGCGCCGATGTTGGGATTGAAATTGAACTATTTTATCTGAGAATAGCGGTAGTTTACGCGCCCCGCCTGCCAAAATAACCACTCTGTTTTTTATAGTATAAGCATTTAATATTAGTAATAAGGGGACTACTTATTATGAGATTGAGTTTATTCGTTGCTGTTTTTTCAACCTTCTTTACTTCCGGTTTTTTACTTCCTTATCAAGCGCTCGGTGCTTCCACGATCGATCTTCAATTTGATACTAATGTCTCCGCCGATTTACAGGGCCAGGTGCTCACTGATTTTCAATTTATTCAGTCGGTAAGCTCGTCCAAAGAATCGCCCCTGCATCAGGAAATTTTCGGGAAGATCGATGGCGCAAATTATTTGAATTGGTTTCAGAGCCGAGTGAAATATTTTGGTGTAAATAGCTGTGGAGGCGGAGGCGCTGTTGCCTGCGTGAAGCCGGAATACGCGAACAAAATTTGGGTGACCGGAAACTATACCGGTATTGATCACCCGCAAATCGCGCGACTCATGACCTTGTTTCATGAGGCCAGACACACGGAAGACGCCAACGACAACTGGCCTCATGCTCAATGCCCAAGCGACTATCCTTATCGGAGCATCTGGACTGGAAAAAAACTGGCAGGAGGGTATGCCTGTGACTCCACAGTTTACGGATCTTATGCGTCCGCATCGATCATGTTGAATAATATTTCCAAATTTTGTGAGAACTGCACGGATAAGGTAAAGCAAGATGCAAAACTCTATTCCGATGATCAAGTACTACGGGTAATTGATGCTCCATCCTCGGCGAGACTGAAACAGGACTTTGCGATCTAGTTAGGGTCATGCTCTGGAAATAGCGCTAGAATATTTTTGAGCAATTCCGGATTGTACTTAATTTTTGAGGGGTTTTGCAGTTGCTCTTGCTTCAGCATTTTCACCGCCTGAGTGGGTGAGATCAGTTTTCCGGTGCCGGCATCGCGAATCGTGGTGAGTTCGTCGAATCGATCGGCGATCGCGATGATCTGCGCCTCTTTCATGATTCGATCTCCAAAAAGTCCCTTCGGGTAACCATCACCATTGTAGAGTTCATGGTGTTGCAAAACCATTTTGGTGACCTGCTCGGACACGACAATTTTCCGCGAACGAATCAGATTAATCGTGAGATCGGGATGTTTCACGTATTCACTCATTTGTTCGGGAGTCATTTTTTCCGGCGGGGTATTTTGAATATCGTAGGGGAGTTCCGTAATGCCGATATCGTGCAGGAGTCCAGCAAGGGCGATCTCTTCAGGATTTCCAATTCCAAGACCAATTGAAAAAAGTGCAGCGAGGGTGGATACGTTACCTGAATGGGAATAGTCGTCGCCGCTGTTGCCGAGTACCTGCTCGATCCGGGCGTACCAGTCAGACTTGGAGTCGTTCAAGATGAAGCTTTTGACGATCTCCGAACAATCCTTCATGATTTCTTGTCCGGTTTTGTAGGACGAAAAGTCCTCTTCGAAAAGATCGCTCATGAGTTCGCGGATCGCATGCGTGAGTTTTTCTCTTCGCTCCGTTGAATTCAACCCGGAGTTTTGAATATTTTTGAGTCGTTGAGCGGTGTACTCATAGAATCGGCCGAGTTGTTCCAGTGTTACTTGAATACTGCTGAAATGATGACCGCGGATTCTTTCGATTCGTTCCTCATCAAGCGAGTCTCCCGCAATGCTGAGTTTTACATATTTGTGATTGGTCGGAAGGTAGAGACTGGTATCGAAGTTGAGAATATCTCCCGCATTAATATCGATGAGTTTGACCGATCGATAAAAACGGATGGCTCCGAGGGATGCGATCGACAGCACCTCTGCTAGGCAAGATCGGAGATGGGCGCGATCGGTAGGGAGTAGAAAGACATCATTGAAACCATTTTGGACCAGTACATTCTTTTGAAACCCTTCCTTGCTCTTGAAATAAAGGAAGCAGGGCACTTCTTTGAATTGCATTCGGATGATCTGCGCCAATTCCAAAGCCGCAACCCCGTCGGTCGCATTTGGATTTCTCACGAGGATGATTCCTGGTTCCACATCTTTGGGTAGTCCAGTGATTGCCGTAGTCGACAGCGGTATTTCGACCAGTTTCACCTTCTCGAAAATATCCTTGAGCTCTTCTTTGACGTCGTCTTCCACGGAAATCAGAAGAATGGTGGGTGTGATCATTGGCTTCCAGCTCCGACGGTTTTTTTATCGAAAATCAATTTTAGCTTGAGTGCTAAGTCTTCTGGATTGAAAGGTTTGACCAGATAATGGTCCGCGCCGCTTTTGATGGCTTTGAGAATGCTTTGTTCGTCGAAAGCAGCGCTCATCATCAGAAAAGGCAGCGCTTTGAAACGGTCGGCGGCTCGGAGTCGAATCAAGAGGTCCATTCCGTTCGTCTTCGGCATATTCAAATCAGAGATCACGAGATCAAAAGGAGGTTCTCCATTTTGAATCGCCTCCCACGCATCTGCGCCGTTACTTGCCACCAGGATATTTTGAAAACCGAGGCTCCCGAGCATGTCGGCAATGACCGTCCGAACGGAAATCATGTCGTCGACGAGAAGAATTTTGGAGTCGGGTGGAAACATCGTTAGTTAAATTATAGGATAAATTATGAATCCTTGAAAGCGTCAAAAGCCAGTCACCAAATTAAGGATATTCAACGATCATAAAGTTTGGCACAATGAAAAAGATGACATCTTCAGCTGATCGCAGACGACGTATTCGGGTTCCAGTGCAACAGGCAATTAGACATTCCAAATACCAAGTGCTTGGCACTCCGGTCTTTGAAGAGAACTCGGCGATCGACCTATCAAGTAACGGGATCTCGTTTGAAACTGCACAAGAATATAAAAAGGGCACACTCGTACTTTTAGAGGTGGAACTCGACCAGCAAATGTTGAAATTGCTGGTTTGTGTCGCATGGCTCAAGAAAAGCAAAGAAACTCCTCATAAGTTTCAGGTGGGCGCGGAGTTAATCGCAATTGATCCCGAACATAAAAAACAAATGCAGGGACATCTCTCGAGTTTAATTCAAAAGTTTTCTGCCAAGACCAAGGTGTCTAAGAAAAAAACCTCCAAGAAAAAAGCAGCGAAAAAGAAAACTGCGAAGAAAATCGCCAAGAAGAAAACCGCAAAGAAGAAAGTTACGCGTAAGAAGAAAAAGTAGTGAGGTCGTCAGGAAACAAAAATGAAAGTATTTATTTTTAGCATTTTTGCTCTCGGAATCGCCACTTTTAATGTTTTCTATTTTGCGCACGCCAAGCGCTCCTCGATGCCCACTCATGACGACGTAAAGCAGTTTGCAGCTTTTCTCGAGGCCGACCATCAACATCCAAACAACGCGTGTTCAGTGGGAACAATCGTCGGGACTTCCTATCGCGATCCGAGTTCAATTGGATGTGCTAGTCTCGGAAAATAAAAAAAGCGGCACCAAGCAAGCATAAAGACGCGTAGAGGTAGTTTCGCGTGATCGGCACTTTCATGTACAAGACCGAAAAAACCGCGAAAACGATCATCGTGATGATTTCCTGAGAGATTTTGAGTTGCGGTAAAGTAAAAATATCCGCTCCCAGTCGATTCGCCGGAACCTGCAAGCAATATTCAAAAAAGGCGATTCCCCAGCTAGCGAGAATGGCGATCCATAAAGGAGACAGTCTGAAATTCTTGAGGTGTCCGTACCAAGCGAAGGTCATAAACACGTTTGAAAAAGTGAGTAGGATCAGGGGATAAAATAGTTTCATCGTTTGATCTCGATGGGCAGGGTGATTTTGGTGGTCCCGTTTGTTTTTGGAAAAGTGAATTCCGTGCAACTGGAAAGAAGTGCCTTGATCCAGGCAGGCGCAACGACCGTACCCGAGCTCGAATGAATCAAATGAGAAGTGAGTACCTCTACCGTATTTATTTTTCCGGAGCCGAGAATGCCGAGTCGGACGCAAAAAATTCCAGAAAGATCGGTTCTGGAAAAACAGTCGAGTAGGTGTTCGGCCACCCGATCCATCGTCGGAATCGCTTTTTTAACCGGCAGTGCCCCCTCGATCATCGGGCGCGGTTCGGTAAACCATCCGTGAATGACGAGTCGGGCATCTAAGAGATCTTCAACTCCATTCACGCGGGCGACTCCATGCGGATAGCGGGGATCAAAAACCACGAGTCTATTTTGTTCCGGCGCGATTTTTCGGAGGAGGTCTTTGGTCTCGTCGGAGCGATCAGAACGATATTCCTGAAAATAATTGAGTAGCCTCGGCTGGGCCACGATGGTTTCTCCACCCGAGAAGTGGCGAGTCTTCCACGGAGTGAGGGAGTAAACAAAACTCCATGGGCCGTGGGGAACATCGGAGTGAAGATCCTGGAAGCTGTCGTTCACATAGGCGCTCAACCAGGGATGAGAAATCATCTGGCAGCCGAGGTTGCTTCGCCCCCAACGGAGCAGGTGAGCGAGAAAGGGTTGAAATAGTTTATCGCCGAAGAAATTTTGGGCGGGGGTGCGGAGGAGGCGGTATTGCCCCTCGATATTCCAGTAGTCCCAGCAGAAGCGCTTCGCCTGCGCCTGAAGAGGATTGTTGAATTGTTGTTCATAGTAGGAGCGTAGCGTTTTGCCCCCAGAATAAAACGAATCTTCGATGCGGATCGCTTGGTTGGAATTTTTCTGAAAGGATATATTTTTCATGGTTTTTTTTCAGTTTCGACGCTACAAATAAAGTATGCAAGAACAAAAGTTCTTTTCTCGTAGAAGTGTCTGGATCGTCTTCATCACCACGATGGTTTGTTTGATCGGAGCAACGCTGGCTACTCCTCGATTCATCGACTGGTATGCGAGCCCCTTCATGCCACAGGGATCCCAAGGCATCTCCTGTGCTCCCACCATTCAGTGGGCCTTAAATAAGTTTCTCTGGGTTCAGCTCGGTTCGGTGATCGTGGGCGTGCTCTTAGGGCTCTTTATTGGATTCAAGTTTCGTCGTCGTCCCCAGGCATAGCCAACACCGTCAGTTTAATTTCTCTCTATTCTATTCATCGGGCAACCGATAGGGGATTCATGGGAAATTTTTGGATCATTGCGCTCTTGGTTTCGACATCCGTAAGTACTTTCGCTCTCGAAATCAGTGCGAAGAATAAAAAACACCATGCCCATTCTGTCGCCCAAAAATCATTTTGGCTTCCTTAATTACATATAAATTAGGTATTTAACTCCTTCTCGTGGAGCTCAACGACTTCAATTGAGCATAACTCCATGAAATATTTACAAAATAATGTTGACTATTTCAGTCAGGCAAGTTAGAATCTGCCACGACTTAGATCACAATTTTTTGGAGGAAGAGTAAAATGAAGAATTTGAACACACACAGTCTCGTAGCAGCCCTGTCGGTAATCATGATGGTGACCGCATGTGGAAAAAATATGAGCATGCAGGTGAGTCCTGATACCGCAAGAGCAGAATGGCTGAAAAGACACCCGAAACCTGTTGCCCAAGCGGTGCGCACTCGATTGCCATCTGCGGATGCGATTACAGGACAACTCGAAGGACTCTCCGGTTTCGATCTCTCTAATAAAGATAATATTTTTTCTCCAACGGCGCTCACTCGTCGTTCGATCCTTCATGTTGAACCGAAAGAAGCAGTTTCCAAAGTAGATTCGATGGAAGTGCATCTCGATCAGGCAAAAATTGCGGATCTGACGAAAGTGAGTATTTGTTCTGCTACGGAATGTCGCGACCTAGCGCCATTTCTCGGCAAGGATCCTACGAACCTAATCCAATTTGACTTACGCGACGTATTTGCACTCAAAACTGATGCGGATGCGATGGACTGGATCTATAACAATTCGACCGCGTTTGCAGAACCAGGTTATCGTAAATTGATTCTATCGTTCGAAGGAGTGACCGATGTGGGTCCTTGTTCCGACGTGAGTTATGGTTCCGAAATTATTGCGGCCAAGATGCCTAAAGACTTCAACAATTCGCCGACTAGCTTTGAAAATGGCGTGACCGATCTCTATACAGCAGGAGTTGCGGGTCCGAATGAAAAGCCGATCCCTGGAATTGTTGCGACCTCTGGTAAGACCGGAACTTCAAGCTCTACTTCGACTGCGACAGGAAGTACTACTGACACTGGAACTGGCACCTCAACTTCAACCGATACTGGAACAGCAAGCGGTACGGGTACCACGACTGGAGCAGGTACTTCTAGCAGTACTGGCACTACGACGACGACCACGACTGGAACGAGCACTGACACGAGTAGCGCGACAGACAGCGCACCAACGATGCCGACCGATCCAACGACGCCGACTCCGCCGACAGTATAATTCGACAATTTCTTGACCCTGCCCTGACTCTTATCTTTACTCTCACTAAATGATGCGCGCCTTCCGAAATGAATTCGGAGGGCGCGCATGTTTTTATTATCTCGTTTCAAAAAATACTCACTGCTGTTGATCCTCTTGAGCAGTTCCGCTCAAGCTGCGTCTAGCTCTTTTTCCAAAGATGGTTTTCTGATCACCGTGGAACCCATCCTCGGCTATGAATTGACCGCGGTAAATACTCCCACAATCCACACTCGAGCGATGGTCATCTACGGCGGGAGAGTCACCGCCGGACACAAACTCATCGCTGGAGAGGCCGAATATACGGTGGGAAATACGAATGAATCTTTTCCAGCCCAGGACGAAAGTCTCACCACGAATAAGCAAAATGTGAGACTCGGTCTCCGCAGTTCCATGGCACTGACCCATTGGATGGATTTCATTTTCCGTGGCGGCGGGCAGGCGAGTAAGACGAAGATCGATACGACGACGATCAGCACCGCGACCTCGGTGACGAGCGCGCCAAACTGGGAGATCCATCCTTACGCGGGCGCGGGGATTAGTGGTCATGTCGCAGATGCGTTGTCATTGTCTCTCGAGGCGACTTATCTCTTCAGAAGCGTCACAGATTTTTCACAAAATGACGTTCAGGCCTCATTTTCCGTAAAATTTCATCTTTCCTCAAGATAACACCGCATCACTTCCGAAAGGTGTTTGATGCTAAAGCGTATTCTCATGGAAACCGATTTTGAAAAATTGAAAGCTCTGGTTTCCAAATTCGAGCATTTGGAAGTGATGGAGATTCCCGGGTTCGAAGACCGCTTGAGTCGTCTGAATGTAGAACTCAATTCCGCAGGTTTTGATCGCTGGGGCTTGCACCCGGAAACCCTTCGTCGATTTGCGCCCTTCATGTACGTCCTTTACAAAAAATATTTCAGAGTGGAAGCCACGGGTCTTGAAAATATTCCGGAAGGGCGAGTGCTCTACATCGGAAATCACGGCGGACAAATTCCACTCGACGCGATGATGGCCGGAATGGCCTTGTTATTGGAATCAGAACCACCTCGCATCGCTCGCGCCATGGTCGAACGTTGGGTGCCGACGGTTCCATTCATCAGCAGTTTGTTCACCCGCATCGGCGCGATGATCGGTGATCCTAATAATTGCCGCGAGCTTTTGCTTCACGATCAATCGGTGATGGTATTTCCAGAAGGAGCCAAGGGCTCCGGTAAATTGTACAAAGATCGTTATCAACTTCAGAGGTTCGGCACTGGATTCATGCGTCTCGCGCTCGAGACGAATACGCCGATCATTCCAGTCGCCGTGATCGGTACGGAAGAAACCTATCCGAGTATTTACAATTTTAAAAAACTAGCGAGTCTCTTGGGCGCGCCCTATTTTCCGGTCACTCCGTTTTTCCCCTTGTTCGGACCACTCGGGCTCGTGCCATTGCCGGCGAAGGTTACCGTGCGTTTTGGAAAGCCGATTTTTTTTGAAGGGAAAGAAAATGAGCCGGAAGAAAAAATTCGCGAAAAAGTTCAAGTGGTGAAAGACGCGCTTCAAAGCGAAATCAACGTGGGACTCGAAATCCGTGGCGAAAAAATATTTTCAGGAGCTGCAAAATGAGCGCCGAGAATAAAGGACGACCAAAAGTATTGATCACGGGCGCGAGTAGTGCTCTCGCACGACTCGTGGCAGGGGCTCTTTCACCGAAATACGATCTCGTGGGCGTGGACCCTCGTCCTGCACCGAGCAATTCACATTTTCCAGGCGAGTTTGTGGTTGCGGATTATCATAGTCGCAAACTCGACGAAGTATTTCAAAAATACGAATTTGAAGCGGTGATGCATCTCGGGAGAATTCGTGACAGTCAGAATTATTCATCTCAGTATCGTTTTCAGATGAACGTGATCGGAACCCAAAAACTTCTGGAGCTTTGTAAGCAAAACGCGGTGAAGAATCTGATCGTGATGAGCACTTACCACGTTTACGGAGCCCATCGGCTGAACGCACTTCAATTAACAGAAGAGTCTCCTTTGCGAGCATCCCAGAGCTTTCCAGAACTGGTGGATGCGGTGGAATTGGATCACGCCGCCACCACCTTTATGTGGAGAAACCGAGAAGTGCGCACTACGGTATTGCGCCCGGTGAACGTGATCGGAAAACACATTCGGAATACGATCTGTTCGCTTCTAAGATCCGGTCTTTGTCCAAAAATTTTCGGTTTCGATCCGCTGATGCAATTCATCGATGAGAAAGACATGGCTCGTGCCTTGATCCTTGCCTTGGAGCAACCACATCCGGGAGTTTTCAATGTCGCTGGTGAAGGACTCATTGCCTATTCTCATGCGATCCGGCATGCCAACGCGATGATCGTGCCTCTGCCTCCGTTTATCACCGCGGGCTTGGTACGAGTGATTGCGGAAGTGAGTCGGATGAACCTTCCACCGTATTTGGTGGACTACTTCAAGTATCCGACGATCGTGAACGATGATATTTTTCGTACTAAATTCGGCTATCAACCCAAGGTGAAGACCGTGCAGAGTTTGAAGAACCTGGGTACTCCTACGGAACGGAAGAAGCTCGAGTCGAAATCCGTCCTGGATGAGTCGGTATAAGATCATAAAATCATTCACTTATTTATTAAACTAATTCTGTTTAATTTATCTTCTTTTTCTCGTGCTTTTGTGGTAAATCAACGCCGTGAACCCGGCAAAAACCCTATTCTTATTCGCGATCGTCATCGGGTCTGGCTATGCCCGGATGCCAGCGGCATTCGCGGTGGGCGCTCATCAAGTACAACTCGCTCACGATGCAAAGCTCTCCTGTGTGAATGGTGGGGAATGTGAGCCCGCACTCGCGATGATTTCAGTGGCGACCGATGACGGTGTGGATCGTTGTACTGGTTTTTTGATTTCCGATCACGAGATTTTAACCAATGATCATTGCTTGAATTCAATTCCGGTATTTAAGCATGGAGCTTCTTGCAACGGATTGGTGTTCGCGCATTTTAGTGGCGGGGTGGAACGCAATTGCAAACGCGTTTCCATTCGCTCGGGCCAAACGGGAATCAACAGTAAAGACTATGCGGTGATTGAACTCGATCAAGCCGTGCGAGATCGCTCTCCGATGCCTCTTTCCAAGCGTGGATTCAATGCCAACGAAGTCGGCGTGATTCATCGGGTTCAAGTCACTAAAAATCCTCAAACCGGCGCCGACGATGGCGTTCAGGCAAGACTCACGTGCAAGGCGACCTTCAACACCATTTTAGATGTTTCGATTTCTTCATCTCGCGATCCACTCATGACCTTTGGTGATTGTGCCATTCAATCGGGTAACTCCGGCTCTCCGATCATTAACGAAGACGGCGAAGTGGGGGCGATGGTTCAAGGCTTCCTCTCCACCAGTGATCAAAATTTTCCTCTTCTTCTCCAGCCCTATCTTTTGGAAGGACGTTACGGACCCGTGACGATGACGACTCAAATTGCCTGCATGAAAGAAATCGTGGGTGGATCTGCTGATTCTTGTAACGAGATCAAACCCGTCGTCGCACTTTGGCCGGCGATTTATATGTCTCGGTATCACGGGTCTGGGATCAATGCGAGATTGCAGGCGGAGTAGTTTTTAGTGGACCAACTACAAATCGGAAACACATCTAAAACCTTTGTTATTAAAAACAGCATTTGGACTTGTCTTGCCGCGGAAAAACAATCCAAAACCCGAGCATGTTTTATCAGAACACCACCAAGAACCGCCTCGAGTTACTTTCTTTGATCCAGTATCAGGTCCTCTTGGATTTTTGATGCCTCCTGGCTGGGTTGTTTTTTTATAATAGTCGGATGAATACCAATCGGCAGTCCACTGCCAAACATTACCGACAGGGTCATACATGCCCCATTCATTCGGAGGAAAAGCTTTAACTGGCGAGAGATAGAGATAGCCATCATTTTTCATATCTTGATGATGTGAATGACCTTGCCAATAATTTAATCCAATTTTTCCATCCGATCTTTTGGGGTCATTGCCCCAAGGAAATCGGATATCACCTTTTCCGGCTCGAGCAGCATACTCCCATTCAGCCTCAGTAGGCAGTCTACGTCCCTTAGATTTACAATAGACTGAAGCATCATCCCAACTTACGGAAACCACAGGAAAGTCATCTTGCATTGGAATCTTCACGGCTAATGCTTTTCCAAACGGAGTTCTCCAATTTGCTCCTTTTACACTCTTCCAATTCCAGTCTTCCATGCCCTCAGTGCTCACCATGCCCCAACCCTTTTTTTCGGCACTCGTAACATAGTTAGTTTTGTGAACAAACTCTGAAAATTGTCGAAAAGTGACCAGTGCTGATTCAATACAATACGGAGATAATTTAATCAGGTGACGAGGAACTTCGTCCATTCGTTTAGATGAATTTCGACCCATAAAAAACTGGCCTTCAGGAATGGCAATCATTCCTTCTGCGCAGCGACTCACTTTCGATTCCGACGAAAATGAACTAGATGGTGACAAGATCAGTAAAAACAAAATGAAAGTAAACGTCACTTTGGCAAAGTACAATTTACTCTCCAATCCGGTGGTCCCTGAACACAATCTTGGTTATATTCTTCCCAATCGGATATTAACAATTTTGCTTGTTCATCAAGCGCCGCAGTGAGTGAGGTTTTTATTCCCTTCTGATCAAGATGCTTGCACAAAATAGTATATATTTTTTTGTTGTAATCTTTGTCAGGATATCCGGCTGCTTCTGTTTTTCTCGCATCTTGCATTTCTTTAAGCAGTTTTGTAGATTGTTTCTCAGCATCTTTGTCTCCAACTTTATCGATTAAACCTGTTGGTAGACCTGCTGATACTAGAATTGCGTTGGCCTTATCCAGTAAAATATAATCACTACAATACAGTTTCGATTGTCCAGCACGCTTCAAAACAGCAACGTCTTCAATGCTAGGTTTTGGAGTGGTTTTAATAATTTTTGATATTCCATCTAATGCATCCCCAGCATTGCAAGCAATCTTATTTTTGAGATCATAATCAAGTTCTTGAACTAGTGCTTTAAACACAAACACATCATAGTCGTCAGCTAAAGCCAATAGAAGTTTTAATTCATGAGGCGCGGTTGGCGAAATTACAGAATGAAGATTCTTTCTATCTTCAGGCGATAATATTCCGAGTTTCTTTTCGATCGACTCTTGCATCAAAGTTCCAATGTCAGATTTTACTGTTTTTGATTTCGCGGCCACATAGGACTTAACAAAAGCAGACAAAACTCCGGCAGGAAGAGGCTCTTTCGTATAAATTCGTTTTCTAAGTTCTGCTCGGACTTTTTCTTGAATATTAGGATTCGACTGGTCCATGAGTTCAATTAAACGAATCCAAGATTGAGGACTGTTATCATCTTCTAAATCATTAATTTCGCCAATTGGATCATTTCTACCAAACACAACTTTGCCATCAGTAACTTCTTCAACTAAAATAAGACGATCATCTTTCCAGCCGTACGTTTCGGTTTTTTTATCAAATTCTTTTGAGCCTGAATTGCCATTGTTTTTTTGGACTGTTGTCACTACGAGCTCATGACGTCCATCTGGGAGTACTTTGCCGGCTGTTGCTTCTGAGGTCTGGGTATAGTCAAACGATCCATCGGGCCCGTCAGACATAACTCTGTGATAAATGCCAATTTTAAAAAAAGACTCATACTTGCCGGACTTTTTATTATAACGAAAAATTTCTAAAGTACTGTCTTCACCCAAAGTATCATCTGGTGCAATAAATATGAATTTTGGTTCGTTTTTCACTAAATCATTAGCCTTAACTGAGACTGTTGATTCAGAACACGAAACCAAAATTGCCTTTACTTCATTTTTAGTCGAATCGTAAACCCCAATGAGTCGTCCGCTTTTACTGGATATCGGATCTTTTTTGACATAGATTATTGGTTCGTGAAACTCGACAATGCCATTAAAGAGTTTCAATCCCTTATCAAGTTGGATTGTTGGGTCGATTGCAATATCGTTGTAACTTGCTATTTGATTGTAGTCTTTATAGCAGTCTAGCCGTTGATGATCATGTTGGATGATCTCGGATTTTACATTTTCTTTATTTAATGCAGAGATTAGTTTTGGAAGCAATTCTTCAGCTGATATAGCTGAATTTGGCATTGATACGACAAGACTAAAAATTAGAGAAAAGAGATGATTTTTTGGTATATTGATTGGTAAAATAATGATAATCCCCGATTTTATGCTTAGCAAACCATTACTTAGTTTCTCTAGCTGGAACATCATCGTATGGCTTTAGATTTTGGTCGTATTTCAGAAAAATAAACGTGGAAAGAATTTTGTTAAAAACACTCTCATATTTCCATTCTTTATTTGAAAGACGAATTTTTTCGTCTGCTGAGATTTCGCTATAGCACAGAGAAAAAAAGTCATTCCCAATTTTAAGAACTACCCATCTTTTGTACGAAGGCTTTCCGGTATGTTTCGTTGATGGTTCCATTACGATTGTGTCTAAACCAGAAAATCCAAGTATTTCTATCTGATGTTCACTAATAAAACTGGGTATAGGTTCGAGTCGTTCATTTTTGTAATAGAACTCGATATAGTCTCTAAGTGATGCCTTTTGGTTTGGCGGAACAGTTCTCGCTTTTTGGATGGTGATTACACCTATTTGCTGTTTTTTTTGTACCGATTTTTCTGGACCTTGAATTGTAACCTGCGCGTCCGTGGTGGGTGTCGATCCTGAATCCTCAACTAATTCCCAATCGGCTGGATAATTTATACTCCAATGGCCATAATAATTTTTTAGTGTTTTCCAGCCAACTTTCTGTGTTGAATTGATGGTAGCCATACATCGGTCTGGCGCCGAACTAATGAAGAGTACACATAAAAATAGAATGAAAATTTTTGTCATTTGCTGCCTTCAATTCACGATTAAAATGAGTTTATCAGTTTCAATTTGCTGAATAACCGGATGTTGAATACCAATCACACTGAATCCCATACTGAAAACCGCATGCGATATTTGTTCCACATGCTATAGCATCACCGGGATTTATCACGTTGTCGCAAGTATCGCTGTAGTAATAAGAATTAGGTGATCCCGGCGCTAGAGGTGGTTCAAACTGTGCCCACGCACTCGTGCGTCCTGCCATCAACAAATCCAACCCCAAAATTAAACCCTTGAACATCCCCATAAAACCCCACTCCAATATTTCTATTCTCAAACTTCATAACTTCAGCAAAGTTTTGTCAATAGAAAATATTCGTTTTAGAATGGCGTCTATTTCTCGCTCAATCGCTAGCCATTCAACTTCTTACAAATCATGCAAGTATGTCCATCGCACCCACGTGCCGTACAATGTTCTCTCCCATAAAAAATAATTTGAAGATGAACATCATGCCAAGTCTTTTCAGGGAATAGTTTTTTCAAATCTTCTTCCACTTGTTCTACATTTTTCCCAGCTGAAAGTTTCCATCTCTTAGCCAAACGATGAATATGAGTGTCTACCGGAAATGCAGCGAGGCCAAAACATTGGGTCATCACCACGCTTGCTGTTTTGTGCCCAACGCCTGGAAGTTCTTCCAACTCTTCAAAAGTTTTCGGGACTACGCCGTCATATTTTTCCACGAGGATTTGTGAAAGCTTTTGAATATTGCGGGCCTTGGTGGGAGCGAGCCCGCAGGTTTTGATGAAGCTTAGAATTTCTTCCGGCGAAAGCTTCGCCATTTTTTGTGGAGTTGATGCCTTTTTGAAAAGAGGAGGCGTGACGATATTCACGCGAGCGTCGGTGGTTTGGGCAGAGAGCAAGACCGAGACTAGTAATGAAAACGGATCACTGTGAAGAAGTGGTGGCTCCGGATGCGGATACAGAGATGCGAGCGTTTTTAAAATATAGGCCGCGCGCTTTTCTTTTTCCGCCTTCGTGATCGCCATGGCCGCCCTTACTTAAATTGCACGGGAAGTTTTTGCCAGCACTCGTGATAGCTTTCATCGATGAGTCCTGCTTTTTTCAGGGCCTGCTCGGTTGGCGCGAACACATAAGAACTCTCCCACATGAAGGCCATCGTGTTGTCGTAGCGCTGTGGTTTGAGTTCCGCGGTCGATGCCTTTTGAAATCCATCGGCATCCGGGCCGTGTCCGGTGAAGGCGTTGTGAATGCTCGCACCACCGGGTTTGAAGCCTTCTGCCTTGGCATCGTATTCACCGATGATGAGTCCCATGAATTCATTCATGATGTTGCGATGGAAATACGGCGGGCGAAAAGTGTGTTCCGCTACCATCCAGCGTGGAGGGAAAATGGCGAGATCAATATTTGCGGTTCCAGGAACTGCGCTGGTGGACGTGAGCACCGTGAAAATAGATGGATCCGGATGATCGAAGCTCACTGAATTGATCGTATTAAATTTGCGGAGATCATATCGATAAGGAGCGTTGTTTCCATGCCAGGCAACGGTATCCAGAGGAGAGTGCTGGATCGGTGCGCGCCAGAGTGAACCCTGGTAACGAGCCAGCAATTCAAAATTGCCCGAGAAGGTTTCAAAGGCAGCCACTGGAATTTCAAAATCGCGAGGATTGGCTAATCCATTTGCACCGATCGGGCCGAGTTCCGGTAATTGAAAGGGACTACCAAAATTCTCGCATACATAACCACGTGCGCTTGCGGATTTCAGTTCCACTTTGAATTTCATCCCGCGTGGAACCACCCCGATGAAATGAGGCGAGAGTTCGAGCGCACCTAGCTCCGTATGAAGGATAATGTCGCCATTCTGTGGAACGATCATCATTTCTGCGTCGGCGTTGTAGAGATAGCGATTGCTCATGCTTTGGTTGAAAGCATAGAGATGGACGGCACAGCCCGTGTTCGATTCATAACTTCCGTTGATCGCGTAAGTGAAAAAAGAATCGACGAAATCGATTTTGGTCGAAGCATTTGCTTCCGGATAAGGATTGAATCTTAATGCCTGGGGAGTCCTCACTACTTTTCCGCGTTTTGCATCACTGATCCAAGTAGCGTGACCGATCTCATCGAATTTCCCCTGAACGACTGAGGGGCGAATCTTATAGAGCCAGGCTTTGAGATTTCGATGTCTCGGAGCGGTGAAGGCGGAGCCACTGAATTGTTCGGCAAATAAGCCGAGCGGAGCCTTTTGCGGGGAGTTTTGGCCCAAGGGCAGGGCGCCGGGGCGTGCTTCAGACTGAAAATGATTCCCAAAACCTTCCTGATATTGCATGGAGACAGATTAGCGAGAGCTAGCCACGAAGTCAAACCCACAGTCAAGGATGTGACGCCTATATTTATCGCACTGAGTTTGTTACCCTAATAGGGTGAAAACGCCGGCGGTGAATCCGCGACGACTATCTCTTTTTGTCCTGATTTCAGCCTTTTTTTTGGCTTGCACCACTGCGTCGACCTCATGGGCAAATCCGGGTTGTTGGAAGGCGATTCAAGGTAAGGTGATCACGGATCGTCTGGCAAAAAAACTACCTGCTGATTGCCAGGAATTCCGGAAGACCTACCTGAAGAGTTTGAATCTGCTGTCTCAAGACTCCAAAAAATTTTCCCATGATCTTGCTCGCCAGATTTCGACGAAGAAATCTTTTCAACCGCCTTACGATGCACTCGTGGTTTCGGTATTGGCCTCCGATCCATCCGACGAGTTGAAATCCGCGATTCGTTCGCGTGCGAAAATAGAAGCTCAGAAAAATTTCAAATATAAATATGCGATGGCCGCACAAGAGCGAATCGAAAAAGGAACTTGTTCAGCTACTTTTTCAGAAGCAGCCTACGATGAAGTTTGCCACGCCCAGGATCAGATTTATTCCCGCATCGAAAAACTACGCGGGGTGAAGCAATGAAGATTTTGCTTCCCGCAATTTTATTCTCGATGATTTTATCATCGAACTCTTTTGCAGATCTTTGTGCCGACAAGGCAGCTCAATATGGCAAAAAACGTTTTCTTTCCTGCAGTGTCGTGGATTGGGGAGTGACTCCGCTTTCTGCCGACTATCAACCCACGAATGCAGCACCGATGACGGCACCGCCGTCGATCGTGCCTGGCTACAAAAATGATTATCCGGGGATCAAGCGCACGGAAAGCTATTTCAATGCGGATGTTCCCGGTCATCCTGAGATGAAGGGCACCTCTCTTGCCCAGAAGTTTATTGATTCCGTTGCTTCGGATACGAACGGCGATCCGAGTTTAGTGAATTGGCTCGTGAAAGACTGGGCCGCAAATCTCCAACCGAATCCCAAAGCGGCCGGTTGGGAAGGTAAATGCGGAGCCTGGGCTTCCGCGAGTATGGATCCTCAGTTGCAAAATCTGTTTGCTCAGATGAGAGACGGTATCCTCTGCAATGGCATCCCATTCACGAAGGGCGAGCTCAAGGAATTGGTGACCACACTCTATCCAATGCCAGTGATTGCAAGAAAAGATCTCACGCAATTTTATTCAGGGATGTACGCCTCTTCCGATGATGTCGAAGATGCCAACGTGGCGATGACGAAATTGGGAGTACTTGGACAAGGCGAGATGGGCCCGGCCGATGTATTGAAGATGGCTCAGGATGCGAAGGACAATCACAGAAATATGATGATGGATCGCGATCCGAGCTTCAATGAAGTGTGGAACCAGCCGATTAAAAAAGTGACGGATGTGGCCTATATCGATGATACGATCCAGACCTTCGAAGTGCTCACTAGCGCTGAATTTGAAGCAGCCGGCTCCGCGGACTCTCAAGCCTTCATTAAAAATCTTCGGAATGTGGAATCTTCACTCACTCAAAATTTACTGAGTGGTAGTGGAGTAAGTACGGATAGCCTCTGTACCCTGAAAACATCGCTGGGTGAAAATTGCGACGACCTCAAGGGAACTCTTTCTCTGTCGGCGGAAGTGGACGTTTTAAATCATGTGAAGCAAGCAGCGTTTGAACATGAGCCGAAGATGATTCGCCTGAAGCAGGACGTGAATTTGGTGAAACATGAGTTGATCATTGAATACGGCGTAGAAAATTCTTTTGCCAGCATGGATGCAGATAAAACCGTGGTGCAAAGTTATTCCTATACGGCGATCAATGCGGTGAACGCCGATGGTTCGAATGGGGCAGTGATCCGTTCTGCGTGGACGCCACGTCTTTCGACCCTCGATTCGATCTGTTCAGATCAGAGCCTGGCTCAAGGACGGAATGCAACGGCTCTGACCAATGGTTTTAAGCTGAATGAAAAATGTGATCAGGGAAAACCGATGAACTCGGCCCGTGCAAAGAATCAGTATTTCACCGGAGCCATTCCACCGAATAGCTTCAAGACCTTTAAGACCCAAGGCGCAGGATTTGATCCGGCAACGACTCCGGAGCAAAAGGCCTATAACAAGCTTCTCGATTTTCTGGCCACGTGTAAGCACTTCGATGCCGGAGTGGATTTCCTGAAGCATTTGGATCTCGTGATGGCCGATAACGTGATTACTGCTCAGGAATCAAACGACCTGGCCCAAGAATACGCTTCCGTCAAAAATTTGTTGGACCTTCCTTATATTCAATCGATTTTAGATAAAAATACCTCGAAAGTACAAGGGGTTGAAGCGCTGAGAGCCCGCCTGGGACAAAACTAAAGAAATAACGCGTTTTAGCCGAAGAGAACCTGAGGAAACTTTCTATGGTTATTGTAGGCGGTATTATTGTCATCGGTTGTGTACTCGGAGGATTCATTGCCCACCATGGTAATGTCGCCGTACTCGTCCAAATCGAAGAATTTATCATCATCGGTGGTGCCGCTCTCGGTTCCCTGGTGACGTCTAACTCTGTTCCACAAATCAAGCACATCATTCATGCGGCAACCTACGCATTGAAAAAGAAGCCAACAACGAAGGATCAATACCAAGAATTACTCCTTTGCCTCTACGAGCTTTGCAAAGTGGTGAAGACCAATCCTCTTTCCCTCGAACCCCATGTGGAAAAGCCGGAAGCTTCCGACATTTTTAAAAAATATCCAGCAGTGTTGAACAACCATCACGTGCTTCATTTTATCTGCGATACCTTGAAGGTCCAAATTTCATCTCCCATGAGTCCTTATGATCTCGAAGATCTGATGGATAAGGATATGAAGTCTGCTCACGAAGAAGAGCATCATGCCGCTCACGCGATTTCAAAGGTGGGGGATGCGATGCCGGGTCTCGGGATTGTGGCCGCCGTTCTCGGGGTCGTGATCACCATGGGTAAATTGAGTCAAGGTAAGGGCGTGATCGGGGAGTCGGTTGCGGCCGCTCTCGTGGGAACGTTCATCGGGATCTTGGTGTCCTACGGTTTCCTTGGACCTCTTTCGGATAAAATCATGGGCGACATCGCCGACGACGGTAAATACGTCGACGTGGCGAAGTCTGCCATTCTCGCGCTGGCAAAAGAATGCGCACCAAAAGTTTGTGTAGAGTTTGGACGCAGAACAGTTCCACCGGGAGCTCGTCCTTCTTTCGAAGAAATTGATAAGGCAACTTCAAACGTGGGCGCGAAGGCCGCGTAAGGAAATAGAATATGGCTGCGAATAAAAAGGGCGTCACCATTGTGATCAAGAAAGTGCAGGGCGGAGGCGGCGCTGCACACGGTGGTGCGTGGAAAGTTGCATTCGCCGATTTCATGACGGCGATGATGTGCTTCTTTCTCGTGATGTGGCTCATGGGTGCGGATGAAGAAGTGAAGCAAGAGATTGCCCACTATTTCAATCACCCAAATACCCCTTATAAGTCGGGTCGCGATCCTTCTTCTCAAGCAGTGAGTCCACTCGGCGAAAAAGTGGGTGAAGGCGAATCGATTGTGAAGGGTTCCAATGGAGCCGTTCCTGATGATATGGTTCAAAGCCCTTTGCGCGACACTAAAAATGAAATTGAGCAGAAATTGAGCGACATCGCTTTCGGCGTGGAACTCGATGCTGAAATCGAAACCCTGAAATTTTCCATTCTCGGCGATGAAGTGTTTGAAGAAGGCACGACTGACATTAAAAAATCAGTGATGCCGAAACTCGATCAAATCGGCAAACTTTTACAGAAATATCCTGGATACATTTTAGTGGAAGGTCATTTGGATAAGAAGCCGTCTCTGACTGGCGAAGATCCATATCTCTTTTCAACAGGCCGCGCGGTGGCGATCATGAATTATTTCACGAAGTCTCACAAAACAGACGGAAGAACTCCGGCTGCAATGATGGATGAGAATCGTTTTTGTCCTCGCGGTGTTGGTTCCAAGCGCGCGTGGAGTGTGAATGGTGGAGACACCACTCGCAATCGACGGGTGGAGTTTACGCTCTCACAAAAGAACCCCTGCACTGAGTAAGTTCTGAATAATCTTCCGATGCGGATGATTTTGTCGATACGCCAAATACAAAACTCGTTTCGAATCTTTTCCCAATGAAGTGAATTGCACGCGGTCTTGTTCAATCAGCGACTGACAAGCATGAAGGGGAAGTACGGTTGCTCCATTCGGAGTTTCAGCAACCCAGTTCACGAGCGCGGTGAGATCGTTCCAATACAAACGATAAATCGGCGGCGGCATTTTCTGACGTCTCACCAACCATTCATCCACCTGATTTTGCTGATTGGAGAGAGTCCCCCAGGTGAGCTTTTTCAGGCTACCTTCCTCGTTCAAATCCACCTTGGCTTTCGGGTGGGCCACGATCCCCCAGGTTTCGGTAAAGATGGGTTTACAGATGAAATCTTCCAAATCTTCCTTGTGCTCGAGGATGCCCACATCCATTCCGGCTCGGACGAGTTCGAACGAAACTCGGGAAAGGGCGGAGATGTGGACCTCTAAACTCAGTTCGGGATAGTTCACGGAAGCCTGATTCCACCAGGGAAGGATGATCTCCCTCATAAAGATTTGGGGACCGACGATTCCGAAGTGGACGGGCTCGTCTTGGTGGCGTTTGGCCCGTTGAAGCCCGGAATTCCAAGCAGTTAGCACCTGTTCTGATAATTGGGCCATCTCGGTCGCAACCGGCATGGCGGCCAGTCCCCTCGGGCCTCTTCTCTCAAATAGCTTCATTCCGAGTTTTTCCTCCATATTTTGGAGGCGTTTGGAGAGGGCGGATTGGCTGAGGTGGAAGCGTTGGGCGACCCGGGAGAGGTGGGGATCCTGGATTAAGGCCTGAATAATCTCCAAATCAAATAATTCCATAATGGAATAATAATATCACAAAAAACCAATATCTTTCATATCAATTTTTTGGCATAAAATGGACACTATGAAAGCAGTAAAATTAATCACCATCACTTTGAGTCTTCTCACCATCAGCATGATCAGTGCATCCGCAGCGTCGGCGAGCACTGTTGAATCGCTCCTTCCGAATATCCGCGACCGTGTTCGCGATTGCTCGATCCTTCCTTATCACTATAAAGATAATAACCGTGTAGACCACGCGATCATGAGTCATTGCCCGGAAGTAAAAGTTGTTCCAGTTGAACACGGGATGCCTCAGGCAAAAATTAAAGTTGCAGCTCATACTTTTATCGCCACTTTGATTGAAACTCAGTTTTCAGATGGCGACATGTTCGACGTAGAAATTAAAGACGTGGTGACCAACGATTCTTACAAAATGACCAACGTCCTCGCGTTCGGCGATGTGTTGTTGGGCGTACTCGGTGGAAGCACCAATGGTATTCGCGACAATATGTTAGTTCAGTAGGCTACTTTTTTTGTTCCGCTGAAAAGCGATCCAATTGTTCTTGAGTTAATCGATGAAAAACCCCGACGGCTTGTACGTACGGGGTTTTTTCGTTTCCGTCTGGTCCGCCATTATGGATCGAGCAGCTCACTTCAATTGTTTTTGCATTCACCGCTGTGAGAGTGGTGATGAGATAGGCATCGAGTTTCAAAGGTACCGGCTTTAGATATTTCAAACTCAAAGTCTGGGTCACGCAGGGATATTTCTGATTCCAAACGAGTACGCCCATCACCTCATCGATGATTCCGGCTGAAGCACCACCATGAACGTGGCCCGGAGGGCCTTCTGCGGAGTCTTTAAATTTCACGTGGGTGATGAGTTCTAATGGATCATTTTGAAGACGGTGCTCGACCTGATAGAGATTGCTCGTCGGCCCCGAGACGAAGCTCTTTTCCCAGTTCGGGAAAGCAGGGGTGATCAGAGTTGCATTTTGGAATTGGGTTTTGATCATCGGCTTATTTTCGAGCCGTGCTCGTTGGCTCCAGCGCCGAGAAAAAACTCTCTTTGCTGTAATCGCCCGCTTCGAGGAACACACCGAGTTTGCAATCTTTTTCCAGCTTGGTTCCGTAAATATCATTCACCAGAATCATGTCGCTGATCTCATTTTTCAATTCCGGAGTGCAGGGCGTGATGTTCATTTGGTAGTCGATCACATTGATGTCGTCGAGAATGAGGATGTCGTACACCGTCGCTTTGGTGCCGAGGGGTAAAGTCAGAGTTTCTGAAAGTTTGATCGTTTCATTGAGGACTAAGTTCTGTTTCGTCTCTATTTGTTGCCAAGTGAGGGGCGTTCCCGCGGTAATTGTCGGTGCGGAAGCGAGGATAGTGGAGAGAGTAAGACCGGTGAGAATGAGTGGGTTCATCATGCTTCAAATTTATCATGCACGTTCTTAATTTACCAAGATGATTTGAATATTTGTCCCCGAACTGATCGGAGCATTGGTGGTTGGGCAGTTTGACGGATCGTTTCACTTAAAAATTACGATCGCACGCGATGAGGGCTAACCAGGCAATGTTTTGGAAATCAAATATCCCTGGCTCACGAGCGCTTTCGCGAAGGCCGCTCCATATCCAAAACTCTCGAGTTCGTTTTTAATAAAGTAACGAGAAAGCTTGGTGAAGTCTTTTCCCCAATTCACGACGCGGGTGAAACTGAGTCCGTCCCAAAACCTTCCTTTCTTTTGCCCTTTTTTAGCTTGAGTGACCAAAATCGCAATTTTGCCGGCGATAATGCGTAAGAAATTTTGAAAATGGAGGCGGTTTTTGGTTTTTACTAAAAGATGCAAATGATTTCCCACATTCGTAAACTGATAGATTTTGATTTGGTGGCGTTTTGCGGTTTCTTCTACAAGTTGTTGGATCCTCTTTGCACGGCGAGGCTGGAGAAGTGAGAGTGGGCCTCGCGCCTGGCTCGATTTTAACACGAGATGGATCGGGCGTTTCGGATCGAGGGGGCGGGCGATTTTTCGTTTCCCCTGGCGTAGCGAGCTTCCGTGAAACAAATCGGGTGCGCGGAAGAGGGCGAGTTGCTTGAAAGTTTGCGCAGTCATTTTGAGTGAGTACCACAAAATACTTCGTGGGGCAATGGGATTTTATAATTAAGCGAAACAAAAAATTGAAAGATCAGTGGCACTTAGGTTGCAATGGGAACTCAGTTTTGCAAGCGTTTGCCCAAGAGAGCGGCCACCGGCGGGCGTGGGTTCAAGGTGAGCACAAGCATGAGTGAGAAGAGAGATCACAGACAGAGTAAAGTCACCAGCCATGACGATCTGGCGTCGCGACGCCAGCCAATCAATGCGTCTGAATAAACCCAGTCAGCTTCTTCTTAGAGAGAGTGCGATACACCGTAAAACGATAGGGATGTGCGCCTTTTGCGAAATAGAAAGACGCGACCTTGCCCTTCAGCACGAGGGTGTATTCTCTTGGAAAAATATCCGTGTCTCCATCGATTTCAATCCGGAAACGGTGACTCGTATGATTCACAAAGGTCACACCGGTATCCGAAGAAGCATTGATCTGCGGAAGCTCGTGGGCACAGCCGTCTTGATCGCAGTGAAAGTTTTGATCGGTCACTTCAATCACCTGACTCAGTTCTCCCGGCTGGCTACGATCGCGAACCGGGTTCGGAACGGAAACTGCGGACGGAGTGGTCGCTGTGTCTCCCAAAAGAATGGTGCTCATCACCCCAAAGTGATCACTCATCCAAATACCGTTCTGCCGCTCGGTGAAGATCAACGTAGATGCGAGAACTGTAGCCTTCGGCGACTTTGCGATGATGTAATCGATGCGATCATTTCCGCTTTCTTCGTTTTGGGCCGGCAATTGTCCAGGCGCAATCGTCATCGGATTGAATTCGGTGGTGAGAGGATTAGAGCAAAGTGTACACGCTGCCTGAGTGGTCATGCCGGGATGGGCGAGATCGAAGGTGTCTTTATATCCCAGGTTCAGAATTTGATTGAGCACCGCAGATCCGGGATCGGAATTGAAATCTCCGGCGATGAAAATATTGGCCTGAGCGGCAGACTCCCCATTGCCCACGATTTCGCCTTCAATTCCCTGATGCAAACTCACGAGTGAATCTGCGCGTTGAGCATCGGTGCTAGCAATTAAGTGGGTAGCATAAAGATAGAGAGGATTACCTGCAGGGGAAGTCACGCGTCCGCCGATTCCCCAACTACTGGAACCCAGGGAGACGATCCAAGTTTTTCCATTACCGAGAGATGCGCTCGAGTGAGCAAGTTTGTAATCGTATTTTTCATCCCAGCGAAAGGTGTTTTTCACGAGCACGCCGTTACTGTCGAGAAGAATTCCGTTCACACCCATGGTGAGTCGGTAAGTGTAACTGTACCCGGTTGCCTCGGCGAGTGGGGCGACGACTGAAGGATAATTGTGATAGCTCCATCCTTCTTCGATGAACACGATGTCGGGTTGATTGTTTTGAATCCATTCCGTCATGGATTGAAAGCGGAGGTCCCGCATTTCGGAGTGAGTATCTTCGGGAGTCATCTCATCGTTGAAATTGAGGGTGGCTACCTTGAGTAATTCCGAAGCAAAGGTGGGCGTGGAGTGCAGAAAAAAAGAAAGAAATAATGTAACGAGCATCATGCTAGTCCCCCGAGGGTGTTTCACGGGATCGCATTCATGCAATCCCCATGTATACAGTTTATCGGAGATCGAGGGGCTTCGCTAAATGAAAATCAATCGAATTGACGCGCCGCTAAGTCTGGTGAAGCGATAAAACGGATTGGGGCTTTTGAGGCGCTCAGTTTTTTCTAACTATTTCTTAACAGAGTCTTGAATGCATTTTTGACAGTCAGCTTTTTCACTCTCAGACGTGATTTTATCGCAAAACTTGATATCCCCGGTCGCTTCCGCAATCTCGTGATAACACCATTCGCGGTTCTCAATATTGCTGATCTTATCGCACACGCTCGTGTCTTTTTTCTTACGAGCCACACTGGTATAGCAGCTGTTCTTTTCAATTTTGTTCTTAATATGATCGCAGATCAGGTAATTCCCGGTGCTGTTCGCGATGTCGTGGTAGCACTCTTCGTGATCTTCAGCATCGGTGATTTTATCGCAGGATTTCGGATCGTCCGATTTCATCGTCACTTCCGGTGCCGGTGGAGTGGATCCGTGTGGAGTACAGGCTGAGAGGGAAGCAGAGAGGGAAATTGAAGTCAGGAATATGAGAAGGGTATTCATCATATTCAAATTTTCTCACAGCTTAAAATGAATAGCGATGGGTATTTTATGGTTCAAAGGCCGCCAATTTATGGGCCACGTGTTTTTCTTTTCGTCCGATCCAGGCTCCATAGAGAGCAATGAATCCGCAGAGGAAAAATCCCTCGTATTGAAAGGTGAGAAAGAACCAGGCGCCCACTGCCGAGCCTGTAATAAATGAAGCGATGGTTCCGATGCGTAAATAATTCGAGCGGCGCTCGCGTGCGTAGATCTGATCTTTTTTGTTGATCGTGAGTAGCCTCGCGATGCCGAGTCCAAGATCGGTGACTAAGCCGGTGAGGTGGGTGGTCCTCACCGAATTTCCCGATGAAGAGGTAAGCGCGGCATTTTGTAGACCACAGGCCATGCACAGGAGGGCTAAAAGTAGAAAGTTGTCGTTGATCTTGACTGAGGAACCAAATACACCGTAGTTCATCAGACGGCTGGCGAGTCCCGCGGTGAAAAGACAAATCGCGCTCAATCCCATCACATAATCAAAGTGTGGTTTTTTCTGATGGTAAATCGGACGATCGACCAAGAGGCCTGAGATCGTCGCACCCGCCATGAAGGAAACCGGGATCAATAAAAACTCAAAGGCGTCGAGGAAGCTTTTTTGCACGAGGTTCACACCCAGTAGTGTGGAAAAGCCGGTGACATGGCTCACAAATTTTCCGGTGGATAAAAAACCGCCGGCATTGATCGCGCCTGCATTGAAGCTCATGAGAAACCAGCTGAAGATGACTTTAATAGAAAGCGGTTGGTGTAACTTATGATTAAACATGGGTGCCTTTAAATCATCTTACAAAGTACTTTGCCTTGGGTTCAAGCTTTAATGCGTGTTAAAGTGAGGCCATGAAGATCATTCGCGTAATTTTGGGAAAAATCATCTTATTTTATGACGCAGCCTTCACTCCGAAGCCGCTTCTTCAGCGCACTCCGAGCGATCAGGCGCTTCTCAACGAAAAAACAAAGAACTGGGCGATTTACCAACTGGAGACCTGCCCCTTCTGCGTGAAGGTTCGCCGTCAAATGAAGCGTTTACTGATTCAGATCCCTTTCAAGAATGTGGACCAAGATCCAAATGCTCAAAAAGAATTGATGGAGGGTGGGAAGCAAGACATGGTGCCTTGTCTTCGCTACGTGGATGCAAACGGAGTGGTTCGTTGGATGTATGAATCTTCCGACATCAATGAATTTTTAGGGAAGCTCACTCCGACTTAGCCGAATGTTGAAACTCAGGTCTCAAAAAGCAGGCGCCTTATTCATCTTTATCACGATCGCCCTCGATACCATCGGGCTAGGGATCGTGATTCCGATTTTGCCGGATGTGCTCCGACGTTTCATCACCGATGAGTCTCACGTTTCCCAATACTACGGTTATTTTATTTCTCTCTATGCATTAATGCAATTCGTGGCTTCGCCGGTATTGGGTAAGCTTTCAGATCGTTTCGGCCGCCGCCCGGTTTTGCTCGTCTCTCTTTTCTTTTCGGCGATCGATTATTTATTGATGGCCTATGCGCCCACGCTTTCGATTCTATTTTTGGGACGAATCATTTCTGGACTCACCGGTGCCAGTATCACGGTGGCCACGGCCTATATCGCCGATGTGAGTACGGATGAAAATCGTGCGGGGAATTTTGGATTGATCGGCGCGGCCTTTGGTCTCGGATTTATTCTTGGGCCAGCGATTGGGGGACTCCTCGGGTCTCAAAATCCTCACTATCCCTTCATCGCAGCGGCCTTGTTCACGGCCCTGAATTTTATTTATGGATCCTTCATTCTTCCGGAGTCCTTGCCGCCAGAGTCGCGCCGTAAGAAAGTATTGGATTGGAAAGAACTCAATCCTTTTTCTTCGATTTTGAAAGTATTGGAATCTAAGAAGATCCATTTGCTCGTTTGGGCTTATGTATTGTTTAATATGGCCGGACAGGTTCATCCCGCGTGTTGGACTTTATTCACACGGAGAAAATTCGGTTGGACTCCAGCTCAAATTGGAATCTCTCTTGCTGTGGTAGGCGTGCTGAGCGCGATTTCACAGGGTTGGTTAACCCGGATTATTATTCCTAAAGTCGGAGAATGGCGAGCGGTGAAGATCGGAGCCTGGGGTGAGGCGGCGTCATTCTTCTTGTTCTCGATCGTGGCCAATGGAACAATGATGTATACGGTTTTGGCTGTTTCATCTCTCTTTTGGATCGGACAACCCGCCCTTCAATCGATTCTCACAAAAAGCACACCGCCGGAACAGCAGGGTGAGTTGCAGGGATCGCTCAATTCGATGGCGAGCGTGACATCGATTGTCAGTCCTCTCGTGGCCACTGCATTATTTTCTTATTTTTCAAATCAACAGGGATTACAATACCTGGGAGCACCCTATGCTTACGGGGCTCTTTGTTTTTTGGTGGCCGCCTTGATGATCACTCGGCGCTCGCACGAAGTATAATTTTTAGGAGGAATCTATGTCAGAAATTGAAGTTCCAATCGAAGGCGTTCAAGAAGAAATTCACCACCATGCTCTTCATGAGAATAATTCCATGATTTCGAGAGCGGCGATCATGTCGGCCTTTCTCGCGGTCTTCGCAGCGGTAGCGGCACTCTTTGCAGGTCACTATTCCAACGAAGCGCTGATTGAACAAATTCAAAGCTCAAATCAGTGGGGCTACTACCAGGCGAAGGGTATCAAGGCATCGATTGCCGAGATGAAAGAGAATTCTGAAGCCAAGGTAGAAAAATACAAAGAAGAGCAGGTAGAGATCAAAAAAGAAGCGGAACTGAAAACTGCTGAATCAGAGCACCATCTTCATAAGCACGTGAGTCTTGCAACGGCGGTGACCATTTTTCAGGTGGCAATCGGGCTGATTGCCGTGGGAATCTTGAGTAAGAAAAAATATTTTCTCACTCTGGCCTTTGGATTTAGCTTGTTCGGTTTATTTTGGTTTGTGAAGGGGTTCCTCATTTAATGTTTCAACTCGCAATACCCTGGTCTGAGTTTTTTATCCGCGCGGTTTGTGTTTATTTGTTTCTCTTGATTGGCTTACGCACCCTCGGGAAAAAACAAACCGCACAGATGACTCCCTTCGATTTCGTATTGCTCCTCGTGGTGAGTAATGCGGTTCAGAATTCAATGAACGGTGGAGATAACTCTCTGGTGGGTGGAATTTTTTCCGCAGCAACACTGATGCTTCTGAATTATTTCATCAGTTGGGCGGTGTTTAAGAATAAAAAATTGGAAGAACTGGTCGAGGGTAAGCCGGAGTTCATCATCCGCGCGGGTAAGCTTGACCTTGATGTATTGAAGAGTGAATACCTCACGATGATGGATCTGGAAGCGGCGATCCGTCAGTACGGCTGTGAGTCCATGAATGAAGTGGAGTGGGCAGTGCTTGAAAATAACGGGATGATCACCGTTAAAAAGAAACAGTGAAGAAGAAGTGAATAAAAAGGCCTTCCTGAATTCCATCATCCTCCGCCTCGGCATCATCTCTTTTTTTGGAGATATCTCGAGCGAGATGCTCTATCCGATCAATCCGATTTTTATCACCAGCATCCTCGGCGCTTCGATGACCTCGCTTGGTTTGATTGAGGGTGTAGCAACAGCCGTCGCCAGCATTCTTAAGATTTATGCTGGCGCCTGGTCTGACCGGATTCGAAAACGAAAAGTGTTTGTGGTGGTGGGTTATCTTTTTGCTGCCGTGGCAAAACCACTTACAGGGATTGCCACACAATGGTCTGAGGTGCTGTTTGCCCGCAGTTTTGATCGATTCGGAAAAGGCCTTCGTACAGCGCCGAGAGATGCGATGCTATCGGAGTCGGTCACAGCGGAAGAGCGGGGGCATGCGTTCGGAATTCATCGGGGAATGGATACGGCGGGTGCGACTCTGGGGCCACTGATTGCGATTGCCTATCTTGCCTATTACCACGGACCGCTTCGGATGATTTATTTCTTAGCCTTTATTCCTGGATTGATTTCGATGGGGCTGGCGATGACGATTTCGGAGCCGAAGCCAACAACAGAGATTCCAAAAATGACTCCTTGGACCTGGAAGGGGCTTTCTCCCGCGTTTAAGAATTATCTCTTGGGTTGGACTCTTTTTTCACTCACGAACAGCAGTGATGTGTTCTTGCTCATGAAGGCTCGTCAAGGCGGTGCGAGTGTCACGATCACGATCTTGCTCTATTGTTTTTATAATTTATTTTATGCGGTGCTGAGTCCGTATTTTGGCAAGTGGTCCGACAAAATTCCGCGTAAAAAAATCATGGTCTTCGGCCTGCTGCTCTTCGCACTCGTATATCTGGGTTTTTCATTTGCCACAGAATTGTGGCAGTACTGGGCGCTTTTTGCAGTCTACGGAGTGTACATGGCGGCCACCGATGGAGTGGGAACGGCGCTCGCAGTAGATTTGTTTGATCCACACCGAAAAGCAACGGCGGTGGGAATCCTGGGGATGACGAGTGGAATCGCGACGATCATTGCAAGTACCTGCGCGGGCCTGATTTGGGATCATTTCGGATCGACTTGGACTTTTGTTTACGGTGCTTCGGGTGCCATCTTGGCGATGGTGGTGTTGAGTGGGGTGAAAATAAATCATCATGCGAAGTGACGACAAGTGGTCTCCTTTCATCATCGGTGATTCCCCTAAAGTTCGTCCTTTAAACACACGAGAAGGACTCGGCGACCGTTTGCGCTTGATCGCCTTTGCTGAACGTCAGGCTTATTATGCATTTCTCGAAGCGGCAGAACGATTCACGGATGCGCCTGCGGAATTGATCGCAGCTTGGAAGTGGGTGGCGGGGGAAGAGAAGAAGCATGAGTCGTGGTATTTGAAACGGCTGGAAGAAATCGGGCAAGACGTCGCCGCCGTGCCGGTGAGTTTGAATCTCTATCATTCTTTTGCCGAGTGTAAGACGGCTCGCGAGTTTGCTCTTTATATTTCCGATGCCGAAGAGCGGGGCAGAGTGGGTGCAGAAAGATTTGCGGAAGTGCTTCGCGAGACGGATCCCGTCACCGCAAAAATGTTTGCGCAAGTGGCTCTCGAAGAGCGTGAGCATGTGCGGTTGGTGGAGAGGTTTTTCCCTTAATTGTGATCGCGCGACTGTTTAGCACGCCATCTAATAGCGTGTTTTTTTAGTTATTTTTTTCTGTTCATTTCTGTAGATTTCATCCTTTTGTTATTACATGACTTTTATTTACTAATTGACTCTCGGTGTCACCAGCGAGATAATATCTACATTGGAATATTAGTATTAGGGGGCTTCGATGTTTGCAAAAAATGCAGTTAAAGTGGGGTCTTCACTCGCCCTGGTTTTTTGTATGGGTTGTAATCTGATGGGATCGACACCCACTCCAATTATCCCAGTGCCAACGATGACGGGGGATTCGGGCAGTAGTGGACTTTCGGGCATCAGTAGCGGCCCCGTTTCTCCTCCTCCAATTTATTCTTCTACTTGCACCTACACCGAACAAGATACTTTCCATGTTCAACACGATCCGAATTCTGATTTCAACGAAGCTTCAGCGAGCTCAAGCGGAACGGTGTTGTCCAGCACCTGTAATGGCATCACCGCCGGTCAGACTGCGACCACCACCTATGATCAAATTCAGCGCACGGGGAATACCATCGATTTTTTACAAGGATCGACCGAAGAAATTCTCACGATGTCTGGCGCCACAGGAACGGCGCGCTACCAGGATCTCAATAGTTGCCAAAATGGTGTCTCTGTTGCAGGTACCATTGTTTCCACTCAGCTGAGTGCAAACAACCAAGACATCGTGATCGTGTTTAGCTGGGTCTTGAATCAAAATGGATGTTACACAGCTCCAACACCAACTCCGGTGCCGACACCTACACCGGTGCCGACTCCAACGCCGATCCCCGTGGCAAGCGTGAGCTTTCTGCCAAGCACTAGCACCTCTTCATATTTGCTTTATTTTGACAGCGTTCCCGGCGATTTTATCGGACAGGGACAAACCTGGACCGGCACCTCCAGTACCGCTTGGACTTTTATGGGAAATTTCGATCAGGGGATTAATATTTTTTATGAAGATGGAACTAATAATTGGAGCATCAATCTTTCAGCAGCGGGTAACGTTCCTCTTGCCGTTGGCAGTTATCCGGCAGCGACTCGCTTTCCATTCAATACGGGCAGCAATGGACTCACGGTTTCTGGCAATGGTAGAGGGTGCAATACCTCTTATGGTTCTTTCGACATTCTAGCATTGACCTACGATAACAGTGGAAATGTCGCCACCTTCGCCGCGGACTTCACCCAGTTCTGCGAATATAAGAACACACCACTCTACGGAACGATTCGCTATAACTCCGCACCTTAGTTTTGTTCGGCCCGTAATGAGGCCTTCAATTCATTTTTTAGCGGTAGAAAGACGATATTTAGTCTCCACCGTCGGGCAGATTCCGGAAGAGATCAAATTACGCTTGAGGTAGGCGGCATTTCTCTTGATGTCGTGGACTTTACCTGGATAATCGTCGTTACTGAATTTATCAGCAATGAACGAACTCCTCCAAATGAGTTTGGTGCCGTATTGGTCTGTTCCAAAGATTTCTGCGCCGAGCGATTGATCTTCGGGAGCATCGTAGGCTGGAGAGGGTGTACCACCACCGTAATATTCGGCTGGATGGTGAATTATTTTGGTGCCATCTGCTTCGTTCATGTTCATTTTACAGGTTTGGTAGTGCTCCACTGGAATGGTAATCGTGATGGTTTGGGCCTTGGCCTGCAACCCGGTGAGAACAAATGCTAGTGCTAAAATGAGTGATTTTTTCATAGTATTTCCATTCGTGAATCTATTGTCTAGATTACTTATAGAGCAGGATGGAGATAATTACATCGAAATTATGTAATAAATCGGCTTTAGCTATGACAAGTTGTCATAGCTGCCTAAAGTGCCGGCTAATACTCATCCGCCGCGTTCCAACGCTTCAAACTCTCTTGAACCGCAGGCTCAGTGAGACAACTCTCGTGCATGCTTTTTTCCAGAGTAAACGAAGCTTCGTATTTTTCACGCTTCGGTGTGACGAGTGCAGTCTTGAGCATGCGCAATGAATAGTGAGGCTTCTTCGCGATATCACGAGCCATGCCGAGGGCCTCTTCGTAAATCTCGTGAGCGGGCAATACTCGGGTGATGCCTGGGCAGTGGGCGAGTCCGGCGCCTTTGATGGTTTTGCCGGTGAAGAGCAATTCGTTGGCTTGTGAAAGACCAAAGCAATCCTGACTGAGTTTTACTAATCCCATACCCGGAGTAAAACCAAAATTCATAAAGGTGAAACCGTAGCGTTTTTCTTTCGCGAGAAAAATAAAATCGCAACTGAGGGCGAGAGCAAATCCGCCGCCGAGGGCATTTTCTTCCATGCACACAATCACGGGCACGGGGATCGAGAGGATCAGTCGAGGAAGATGAACGTCGTTGGTTTTTTTATCGGCGAGTTGTTTGAGAAGTTCAATCGATGCGCCCGAAGAGAAGTATTCTTGGTTTCCGCGAATCAACACCACTTTGATGAGGGTGTTGGTTTGAATCTGCTTCACGATTTCGGAAAGCTCCGATACCTGTTCATTGAAGGAATTATGCTCAGAGGTGTTCTTCATCTCGATGAGATAAATACCCAGTTCGATTTCTTTGAGTGTGACTTGCTGTGACTTCATGCGTGTGACTAGGATATAACGCCTCGGGCAGGATTTACAGCACTAGTTTAGGGCTTTTTGGGCAAAAAAAGTGGGGCCCAGCATTGCACCGGGCCCCGTTTTGGAAATCGAGCATCGAAGATGCTTAGGCTGCTTTTTTGTATTTCAGACCAGAATGGGTGAGGAATTCGACGATTTTATTCTCGTCGTTTTTTTCGACCTCGATATATCCACCTTGGACCGATGCTTTGTTTCCAAATGTTTTAGTGACGTTCTCGAACAATTGTTTCTTATTAAATTCAGACTCTTTTTGATCGATGATGTATTTCACTTTTTTCATGAGTACTCCTGTTTCATTGTTGTGTGTTGGTGCTTGCAAAACTACTAACAAGAGATGTTTCGGTGAAGGCGCGGGGGCGGCTTGAGTGAAAATTTTGGAGACTTCATTTTAATTTTTTTCGATGATGGGCGTCCGTTTTGTCAATTCTTTGACGAATTGAGTTGGTGACCCATTTTGTCGATAAGCCTAGGAATGCTTCGTTCACTTGGTTTATGCATTTGCTTTGTTTTTTTCACGATGGCCGGGGCGCAAGCCGCCGAGGTTTATCATGTAGTATTGGATATCGATTGGTCCATCAGCTCTATTGTTGAGGATGCCTCGCGGGCCAAGGATAATTGGCAATGGATTCAGGTGAACAATGAGACCTACCGTGCCGGAGATCACTTGGGCAAACTCATCAAAAAACTCGTCGACGATCCGACCGTGAAAGTCTCATTTTTTAGTGGAGGAGACCGCGCGCGGAATGTGGAACTCCTGAAAAAAATCAAACCCCCTGAATTGGAGGGCAAGTCCCTCTATGACATCGCTTATAAAGTTCTCTCGAAAGAGGAACTCAAAGAGATTCATTCTAATGCGAAATCCTGGGCAAGCCGCTATCTTAAGGATCTGAAATTGGTTTCTCCCGATTTGAAGAATGTGATCTTGGTCGACGATGCCCGAGGGTTCATTGCCAATAACCATGGTAAGGGAATCTGGTTGGGTAAAACCTATAAGTTTTACGAGACCTACGACGAAGTGATCGCCGCACGTAAACTGGGAAACACCTCCTATCTTCCTCCTTCTTATGACGCTTGGTTCGCCGATCGCCATCGCTTGGCCCGGGTGGACTCGATCCTCGACGCGTCCTTGGCCGAAGCAAAAGAAAAGAAAGGTGCTTTCGCGAATCTCGTCACTCAGCACTCGAATGAAAATCCGAAAAAATGGTTACAAAAAGGGTTGAGCTCGATGGACTCATCGAAGGATTGCCTCTCTAAAATATTAGGAGTATCCTTTAAGAAACCCTAGGAACGAAAATGAAACGCTCTGCACCCTTGTTACTCATCTTCATGATTTTCTCCTGCAGCTTTTTGGCTTGTTCGACGATTCAAAAAGCCACGTCTAAAACAGCGGCATTTATTCCCACTCCTCGCATGCAAAACGCAATGGTAGTGGCAATCCGTGATGAGATGATTCGTCTCGATGGTGAGGGACTCCTCGTACGCGCGAATCGCCCGGAATCTTTTGAGCGAACCACAGGCCTCTTGGCCGTGGAGGCCTTGAAGAATAAAACAACGGCGGATTTTTACCAGACCTTTACCAAATTGAATGCGACCTATCCCAATCTTCACGCCAAAGTGACTTTTCCGGGAGCGGTGGTGGATGAGGTGAAAACTTCAGGACTGGATATCGAGGGTTGGCCGAATGTATCGCTGATGACCGAAGTATTGGCCCCGACCAAAACAAGAGTGGTGATTCAAGCGACGGAAGTAAAAGATCATCCTGAATGGGCTAAGTGGGAAGGTGCTGAAGTGGTGGCGATCAATCACAAAGCCATCAAGTCTGTGCTCGATGAGAATTTTATTTTTTGTAAACGCGCGCTTCGGGCCCAATGCGATCGGGAGCTTGCAAACAATCTCCTCAGTGGGGCACTTTTCTGGAAGGGCGGACCCCTTACTTATAGCGTGAAGCTGAAGGGTGAAACCAAGGACCTCAGTGTGGCCTACAAAACAGCACCAGTCGACGAAGACCCCTATTTGAAGCACCAATGCAATTGGAAATGGGAGAAGCGTTACCCAGGATTTGAGCTCGCGTACCGAGGTTACTTCGCCTGTTTGTTTCAAAAAATTGGTGACCCGAGCGTCGTTCTTCTGAGGGTGAGTTCTTTTCAATATCATCGACGGAACAAGGTGGATCCAAAGAGTTCGATTCAAGATGTAAAAGATGAGGTCGAGGGACTGAAAAAAGTTTGGATTCCGAGATCTGCTCAGACTAAGAATTTAATTCTCGATCTGATCGACAATTCTGGTGGAAATGAAACGATGGGCTACTACCAGTTGTTTTTTCATAAGCCGTTTTTGGAGCAATACGCCGAATTCAAAAAGACTTCCGAAATGGACGATCCTATTTTAAGGAAAGCGATGTTTTGGGACAGTTCAGCTCAAGAACTGTGGTTTCAAGAGCAGATTAAAAATAGAAATTGGTTGAAATTGAAGGAGGGTGAGTTCAGCAAGCCCGTTCCCCAGTTTTGTGCAGATGAAAAACACCCTTGCGGCGAAACGCTCTTTCAACCCTTCGATCATCAGTTCAATGGAAAAATTAGTATCATGATCAATGATCACTGCGTGTCGAGTTGTGATGGAGTGGTGTGGATGCTCCATGAAAAATTGAATGCCCAACTTTACGGATTCTCTCACGCTGCAGACTACGCCTATTCCCGATTAAGAATCGATGCCGTTCGAGATGACCGCACTCTGGATGGGTTCGTGGTCAGAGTGAGTCCCCAACAGGCAAGTTTCCCGGCGGACGTGATCGTATCCGAAGACGTCGCGGTTTCGCTCTCCACTGATGAAAAAGGAAAAGTGGTTTCCGGAAAACCACTCTCACTTAAAAAATTCGTACCCATCGTTTTTAATAGCGACTACCATCGCGATGTTTTAAAAATGGTGCTCAAATCGGTTCATTCGCATTGATTCCCCAGATCCACACCGGGGATTTTTTATTCATGAATACGTCGTGGGCAACGCTTCCATAGAGAGTGCGTTGCCATGAGGTTTTTGATGATGAAATTCCAAAAAGTTCAACATGTTCCTGGTCCCAAGCCTTCATCACTTCTTTGCTGATCGAGGTCGTGGCATCTTTAATGAGAGGACTAATTTTCACTGCCAAATCTGCCGAGGAATACTTCTGCACCCAGCGCTCCATGTTTCGTTGATCAATTTCTGAAATTTCAAAATACTCGTTGGGTGAAATCACTGGGACGCCACCGATGGCACTTGCCGCTACGGCAGCAGTCGAGGGATGTTCCACATAAAATAACACGATCTCCAGCACGTGCCCTTTACAAAACTGAATGAAGTTTCGAAATGCCGTTTCAGATTGTTCTGAAAAATCAGTGGAAAAGAAGGCTTTGCCCGTTTGATTGAAACGCTTGTCGGTGAGAAACAAAACGGGTAGCGGTGAGACATCCAGAAGTTTTTCCGCAAAACTGCCGGTGATGAGGCGATCAATTCCTTTTAAGCCCCGAGAGGTGAGCGCAATGCAGGACGCGTTCTGGTCCAGAGCATAGAGCACCAGTTTCTTAATGAAGTCTTCTCGATGGTGGGTTTCTGCGATCAGTACTTCCGTAGGTTGGTCGGGAATAAAATCCAGGTCCTTCAGATAGCGATCGAGCTGTGGCTTCTTGATTTCATGATCCGAGGTGGAAATCGCGACTGGCAATACATGGCGGCCGCGAAGAATGCCGAGGGATGCTTCGGAGGGCTTGAGGCCATCTTCAAAAGGATCCACAGCCCAAACGATCGTGTCTTTATTGGTTTCCATATTTTTTAAGCACAGAGAAGAGAAAGCTTTTCGTGGATGTTCTTTTTCAGAGCGACGAGGAGAAGGCCGTCTTTGTATTGTGCGGCGATATTGGATCCATTCGAGCGGACCACCAAATTTTCAATCGACTTCTTACTATTGTAGGGGCCTTTTCCTTTGATCACCAATTCTTCGCCGCTGAGTTCGATGTCGACTTCATTGGCAAGTACGGCACGAGCGTCGATGCAGAGTACGTAATGATCGTCTTTTTCGCTGATGTCGAAAATAGGATAGAATGGAAAGTTACGGTCGAGTGCTTTTTGGATGTCTGAGAGTCCTTGTTGATTTTTCATAAATTGATCCCCTTGCCCTTGATAGAGCAATGAGTGGGCCAAGTCTGTTTGCACATCTAACGCGCTTATATAGGTGCCTACGAAAGTACCTGAGACGATCTGTCCCATCACTTTGTCAGGATGTCCCCCCCTGCCTGTGCGTGTCATGTTTATCGAACGCGATGGCATTCAACTTGTATTCATTCTCGTACAGGAGAAAAAATACTATGATCGGTGGATTGATTGGCAGCGTGAATATGACTTGGTTTAGAGATTTCGCTACGGTGATGGTTGTCGTCGCTATTTTTTTTGTCGTGAGTATTATTTATGCGGTCGTGCATCAGCATTCGGGACGACGACCGCATAAACATGAGTGATTCGAACTCAGTGCTTTTTTTCACCAACACCGGGCTTGGATTCACCCACCTTGATCTGAGTCACCTTGGTGGGTTCTGCCTTTGGAACGCTCACTTTTAGGACTCCGTCATTATATTGAGCCTCGATCTGTGCGGCCTTCACGGTATTCGGTAAGGTAAATGAGCGTTCAAAGGAACCGCAACTCCGTTCTTTTTGATAGAAGGACTTGTCCTTCTTTTCGAACTCGTCCTTTCGTTCACCACTGATCGTTAATACGTTGTTGTTATCCACCTCAATTTTGATGTCTTCCTTTTTCATGCCGGGAATATCGAAACTAAACAAATAACTACTGTTGGTTTCCTCGAGGTCGCAGGAAGGTGCGAAGGACGAAATCGAGTTAAAACTAAAATCGGGCTCTGCGATATTGGTACTGAAAAAACGATCTAAATCGCGCTGGAGGTTTCTCATTTCTCGGATGGGATTCCAGGAATCGAGGGATTTTTGTTCTGAGGATTTACCTAACTTTGGAAATAATGCCATATGTGCTCCTTTTGTTGGCTATTTTTTTGAAGACCGCGATATGACTTGCAAAACGGATACCAATGGAAAGAAAACACAAAAGCCCCATGTTGTGATTTTTTGTCACACCGAAATTTTTAACTCGAATTAGATTGAATCCCAGGAGAAAAAGACTGGCACGCGAAATGCTTCATCTAGGTATGTCGCGAGCGAAAGCAAGCGGTGGAGAAAATGCAGCGATGCACTCTCTAATTCCAGCAGGTTAAAGTCCTGCAAGTAGAATTGTTCGATTGCTACTGTAGCGCTCATTGTGGGGAGACGCGGGTGACTGGTCTTCCTGATGCTCAGTGAGAAAAGCGTTCAGTGTCGTTACTGAATGCAGCGAATGCTTAGGTTGTAGCGCAAGCGAACCTCGTTGAAGGTATTCTGTCATGATCGAAACGATGTCATGATGGCGAAGTGCCGAACCTGGGTAAAACTAGGTGAAGGTCAGTGTCGTAGGCCAGAATCGGATTAAGCTGGCGTATGAACTTCGCATACTCGAGAGGATGACATGAGCAGGAGGAATTGGAGCGAAGCACGGAAGTACTTGTTTATCCTGAAAGGAGCATTGCTCGAAAAGTCAGGAACGTGAAAACGGTAGACAAGTATGGCGGATGAGGTCGAAAAGCGATTCACCGTGAGGACCTCATGGGTGAGTTGTTGTAGACAGGCCAGGAACATCTTCGGATGATTCTGACCATGCCTATAACACCTTCAGTAACGGCGTATTTGTAGTATTAGAAGACGCTAGGGTTGGAAGCGGAAAGCTCCTTCTCGAAATGTTAGCCCAATCAGCCGTATTGGAGAAAAACCAATGTACGGAGTGAGAAAAAAAGGTGGTAGAAACGTCGGCCCTGAAAAGTCGAGACGCGCTACCACCTTTCTCCATTCATCGGCCATGAATTGTGAATAGGGAGGCATATGGTTAGTCAATCGATCGATTTTAAAAAACATGTTCGCTGGTATGCCCTTGCCAATAGGTCAGGCGCAGTGCTCTATCAAACAACGAAAAATAAAAAATTTGAATTTGTTGAACGCTTTGAAAATCCGAATGGAAAACTGACGGAAGGGGAATTTGATTCCGATGCTCCGGGTACGGGAATATCGAGCGCCGGTGGACACACGATCCATCACGCTTTGGATCGGACCTTTAAGCATCACGAGCGAGATGCCAATATTTTTGCAAAGAGAATTGCAGATGCCTTGGGCGAAGCTGCGAGAGTGGGACGTTTTAACGAGTTAGTACTAGTGAGTGAACCCCATTTTCTCGGTTTGTTGAGAGCGTCGCTCTTGCCATCAGTGCGGGAATTGATCAGTCATGAATTGAATCGTGAGTATGCCCAAGGTTCAGATGAACAAATTCATCATTTGATTTTACAGGCAATCGGTGCGCATTAATGCCGTTCATTCGTGCTCGCGACCGGAATGGAGTTCACGAGATCGAGTGTGAGTTGATTTTCCATTTCCTTGGATAGTGTTTCGTCCATGCAAATCGCCCCGGCTTCTTCGTTTCGTTCCAAGCTGGCCGCATCCAAATTCACACTCGAGATCGAGGTGACGATTCGATCAAAAAATGCCTGCTTCGCGTGCATATAATTGAAATGAGTCCAGGCGCGGACGCCGGGCGTGTCTTCTAAGTCTAAGAGGTGCTTGCGATGACCTCGGGCATTGTGGGCCGGCTCTCTTTTTAAAATCGCCTTCCAAAAATGGTAGCGAATTTTTCGTCCCCACTCTAGGGCCTGTTGCATCGCTAAGCGCATCGCCACCGTGAATTCGCCATTCCCACCATCGACGCCATTTGAAACGAGTTCGACGTCGACGCCTCGCTTGGCCGCGTTTCTAATTTCATTGAAAAGATGATCACGCTTCAGTTTCGCTTTGATTCGTCCATAGAGACTAAATTCAATTTCTGGGCTCGTGAGAACCATAGATTCTTGAGTAAGGGCGGCGTATCGACCAAGAACACTGGCGATCGAAAGGGTATGATCGTGGGCTTTTTGTACCAAGATACGGCAAGTACCGCGCATTCTGCTTTCGGGATTGCTTAAGCGTTCCTGGTAAAATTGATTGCCACGAAGATGCAATTCTCTTTGTGTCGTTTTTGCTCGCTCCACCTCTTGTTCAAAGTAGGTGAGCGAGCGGTTTCGGGATTTTCGATGTTTTTTCCACATGGTGAGGTACTCGGCGAGGAGATCAGAGACCGCGGGACCTCGGATTTGAAGATCAGTGTCGCGGTTCAGCTGATTGAATCCGGTCGCACTGTTGTCGTATTTTACAATATTCTGTCCCCCGATAATGGCCTCTTCACCATCCCGAATCCAGAACTTGATGTGGAAGAACGACAAAAAGGTCTTCGCTTTCCATTTGTCGTTCACGAGTACGACGTCGACTCCACCCGCGCGGAGTCGATTTGCACACTTTCTAAAAACGATGCCCATGTAAAAGTGTTCCATCATCAGCGTGACTGGCACCCCACTTTGAGCTTTATCGATGAGCGCTTGGACGAATTCTTCCGAGCTCGGGTCGCAAACCGTAGCCATCACCGCGCCAAATAGGTAATGTTTAGCATCTTTCACCAATTGGATCTTTGCTTTGATCGATTGGTCATTGAAGAGGGCATGAAGGTGATTGTTGAAGGTGAGTTCCGTTTTTGTTTCTTGATCTAGTTTGGATTGAAATTGAGGATTGAAAAACTGGCTTCCTTTCATTTGGTCGATCTGACCGGCGAATAACTTGGAATAGTGTTCAAGGGGCAAATTGAGCTTCTTAATAGGCGGATGATTCAGAGAGAACCAGCCGTTCATGGAAGTGTAGGGCTTTTCGTAGGATTGAGACCGGCCATTGAAGAAAAGGGCGGAGTAGAACTTAACCTTCGAATCAAGAAAATCGTCACCCTGCATGAATTTGTTGAATTTTTTGACATCTACTTGAAACAAGTCTTGGCTGAATTCGAGATCCAATTCATGTTCACCCGAAGGAACAAAAGAGTTATCCATAGTCAGATAGAATTGTTCGTTGGGAAGGGGCTTAGTTTTTGGAGCCTCAGATGCTTCAATATAATTCCCCGGGACGGAAGCATAGTAATCCCTAATCTGAGAAATAGAAAATTCATCAGCATGAGCGAGAGTGACGGGGATGATGCATGCGATCAGGAGACGAAAAAAAAACACAGCCGGAACATAGCAAGGCTAACGCCAACGTGACCATTCTGTATCGGGCTGTTCACGCGAACATTCAGAAATAATAAGGATTTTTGCCTCGTCGGGGTCGGACATTTTATCTCCCCCATCCTTGAATTGTCTTCGATTGAATCGGTATCGTCGGAGAAGCTTGGCATGCGAAATGCTTTTCTTGAGCCTCGATGCCTCATGCAAGCGATCCCAAACAAATGGATGTAACGATCAGCGATCAATTTCTGGATTTGAAATTGGATGGATTAGTGCTGCTTCCCGATCAACCAATCGGGTTTGTACTCTTTGCCCATGGAAGTGGAAGTAGTAGATCTAGCCCAAGAAATATTCAAGTTGCCAAGATTCTCGCCGAGGCGGGTATCGCGACTCTTCTGTTTGATTTACTCACCCCTTCCGAATCCAACGACCGGAAAAATGTATTTAATATTGCCTTGCTTTCTGAGCGACTCATCATTGCCACTCGTTGGATTAAAATGCAGTCATTTTTTGAACAAAATAAACTCGGTTTTTTTGGCGCGAGTACGGGTGCCGCTGCTGCCTTACTCGCCGCTGCCCGTTTAGGAAATAGTGTTGCCGGCATTGTTTCGAGAGGCGGTAGGCCCGACCTCGTGCCTAACTATCAATTGTCTCAGGTGGTGGCACCCGCCCTACTCATCGTCGGAGAGCAAGACGAATATGTGCTGGATTGGAACCGCAATGCGATTCCCTTGATTCGTCGAAGTAAGCTCACGGTGATTCCGGGCGCGACCCATCTATTTGAAGAACCGGGAGCCTTGGAAAAAGTAGCACTCGCGGCTAGGCAGTTTTTCGTTCGTTGCTTTAAAGAGAAAGAACTCGAACGCATGATTAACCTACAATAGTGATCGCTAATTTACCGTGACTGCGATCGACGAGGAAGAGGTGAGATTGAGAATCTGTGCATTCAATTGTTGGAAATTGACGGGCTTTGAAAGGTGCACTTGAAACCCAGCGTCCAGCGCCTTGATTCGATCGGTCTCGCGAATATACGCCGTCAGGGCAATGGCCGGTTGGAATCGACTTTTTGCCTGATCGCTCTTTCTCAATTTTTTGATGAAGGTATATCCGTCCTCCCCGGGCATCCCGATATCACTGATGATCAAATCATAGAGTTCATGAGTACAAGAGAAGAGGGCTTCAGCAGCAGTACTGGCAACGACCACCTTTGCGCCGGTCTTTTGTAGTAACATTTCCATGAGATCACGAGAGTCGGGATCGTCGTCGACGATGAGGACTTTGAGATCTACAAAATTCGGTGCCAATTCGGGAAGTGCCAACTCGACGATGGGCAGGTCTTTAGATGAAGCCTGCGCAATTGGAAAACTCATGGTGAAGGTCGTACCATGACCCTTGCCACGACTGAATACGGATATCTTTCCGTCGTGCATTTCCACTAAATGACGAACAATCGAGAGTCCGACGCCGAGACCACCAAAGCTACGAGTTGCAGAGTTGTCTTCCTGTGCGAAGGGATCGAAGAGATGAGTCAAAAATTTCGGCTCAATGCCCAGGCCGTCATCGCGGATTTTCAACAAAAAGTTCGTGCCGTCGCTAAAAAGTACGACGACGATGTGGCCACCCTTCGGTGTAAACTTAATCGCATTCGAAAGCAGATTCCAAACCACTTGTCTCAAGCGGGCTGGGTCCCCCATGATGGTGGCGAGGCGCTCGTGGCATTCGAGCTCGAGACTAATGCCCTTTGCCTTCGCGGAAAAACTGGCGCTTTCGACTGCTGAACGCACGATTTCCTCGAGCGAAGTTAACACTGGATCAAATTCCATTTTGCCGGTGATGATCGATGAAACATCCAAAAGATCACTCACCAGTTGATTTTGTAATTTGGCATTTCGTTGAATAGCATCGAAGGATGTTCTCAGCTTAGGATTCAAATCCGGGAAAAGGTGATTGATATAATCGATGTGACCAACAATGACATTGAGTGGGGTTCTGAGTTCGTGGGATAGGGTCGCCAAGAACTCATCTTTTTGTCGGTTCGTTGCTTCGAGGGACAGGAATCGATCGCGCGGAGAGCGCCATCCCAGAACCAAAACCATCGCCAGAGCCGTGATGCCACCGAACAAAAACTCGGGGCCATAGAAAGTTGGCATCTTCCAATGATTGCTCACGAACAGAAGCAAGATGAGTGTGATGAGAAAAATCGCCTTCGCAACACGACGGTTTCGAAAAGTCATTTTGGTTAAATCCCCTGTGCAAAATCAATGGTTGTGGCTAAGCAATTATGTAGCAAAACCCAGACCATGGTCCTGTTCGACTAGGTTAGCTAATACCCGAAAATCGGGGCAAAAGTCCACGACGAGTGGGCATTTTGGAAGTCCAATGCACTCTAGGTCAACAAGTTCTTGAACAGAGTTTTCGATTCATTGATGGTAAATGGCTTCTGTAGAAAAATTGGCGTATCCGGCAATTCCGTATCCGGCGGAAAAAGGGTACCCAACTGACTCGAGGAGGTGAGTACCACCGGAATGTCTGGATATTCCCGTTTGCAAAGGTTCCAAAGGTCCAATCCATTTTGAGACCCGTCTAGAAAAACATCCGCAATAATGAGGTCATACGGACGACGAATGCCTTTTTTCCAGGCGGTATGAATCGTCTGAATTGCCTCTTCAGCGCTGGTCGACCAATCCAACGAAATCTTGTTATCAATACTCTTCAAGACGCGGTCGACGACGGTCGATAACTCAATATCGTCCTCGACCACGTAAACGCGTTTTTGTTTTAGTGCATCCATGTACTGTTCCCCCGGGGATCTAAGAGAGCAAGAAACATGCTCAAGTGTTGGCCGGATATATGCAAACTTTAACTTGCACCATGACTTGTAAATAAAGGACACACGCCTATGATGCCAGAGATGGGATCTAGAATCGAAAAACGGGATGAGATGCAAGACCTGCTTTTGAAGGAGTTGAAACTCAACGGAGTTAACTTTCAGAAACCATGGTTATCGGCAGATAATATCACCGATGAAATCGTTTTTTCACTCATTCCAAAAGTTCACGAAGGTAAGATCAATTCCTACGGGGTTTTTATCGTAGAGAACGTTGCTGATCTCGAAAATTTCGAATTGATTCCGTTTCCGGAAAATCAAATTGATCTCGCTCGCAAACTCGCTAATGGTGAAGAGTATTTTGTGCTCTACGAAAAGAGCCAGTTTTTAGGGCTTGCAGAGTTCAAAACCTCGATTTCGAGCGAGATTTTGTTTGTACGAAGCTTTCCCATCTCTGCCGGACTGATCATTCAAAGAAATACACTGGGAGTGACCAAGTTTTTTCAAGGAGATAGTCTTACCATTCACGACAATCGTAAATGGTACACGAAACCGAATGTGAAGACGGCCGCGTGGAAAGTATCTCAATGTGTGGCCAATATTGATAAGAGAATTCTGAACAGCATTCTCGAATTTGCTTTTCACTTGGTGAGTCCTACCAATCGCGTGGGAGCCATTTTAGTTTGGTTTTTGAATGATTCAACCGAAACAACAGAGCTGAGTGCCCTGAATTTGTCGATCATGAACGAATCGCGGGCCAAGATGATTTGTCATCTCCTTTCACAGATCGATGGAGCTACCTTCCTGGATCGAAAAGGGAATTTGATCAAAACTGGTGTCCAGCTCAAGTATTCTGATGAGAGTCGCCGATTGATCCCGGAATACAAAGGAACTCGCCATACCTCGTCCCTACGTTTCTCTTACGACCTTGAAGATGCGATCATCGTTACCATTTCAGAGGACGGCCCCGTGACGGTATTTTCGAGCGGTGCGAATATTGCAGACCTACAGATCTATTCCGCGCATAAGCAGGCACGCTTGTTGCGGAAAGAGCTTCCTGAAGTGAGTGAAAAAATCACCAGTCGTTCATTCGAAGTGCTTTGCAAACATTGCGGAAAGAATTCGATGGTCGAAGAAGTTCAGCTGGAAGGCTATAACGAGGTCAAGACACTGCCTTGTCCGATTTGTAAGAACGAACTCTATAGTTCAGATTGCTTTTCGCTCGAGGGACGTCCGTTTAAGAGGGTAATGAACACTCTCACTTGATCTCCACAAGGAGATAGACTATATGGAAACAATGGAATTACCACTGGAACTCAGGGAGAGATACCTCATCAGACGGGAAAAGGATGTGGTCGATTGTGATGTCGCGCTCGTCGAGAAAAATTCAGCAGTTCTGGAGAGGGTCGGCCATCAGTTGAAGGGCAATGCAGCTACCTATGGTTATCCGGAGTTGGGCGCGATTGGTGCAGATATGGAAAACGCTGCAAAAAATAACAATTGGGCCGAGATGGAACTCCAAACGGAGAAGTTTAAGCAGTTCATTTTATCATTACCAAAACTCCCTAATCGGTAGACATTTTTCCCCGTTTTTATTCCAAACTTAATTTTATCGCTCCCCAGTGTTGGCATCTCCCTTGCTCCTGTAAGTCCTATACAGTTATTCTTAGGGGAGAGCATATGCATCTAGGTCACACATTCTATAACGATTCTTATCCTGTCGCGAATCCGATCCTTTATCCCTGGGAAACGATTTTCCCGAGAGTTAAAAAGCAAAAACGGGTTCTGGTCGTGGATGACGATGCTGATATGGTCGATCTCCTGAAGCTGATGTTCAAAGATGACCGCGAAATAAAAATTTTTACCTCTCAAGATCCTTACGAAGCGATGGAAATGATGAGTGTTCAGGTCTTTGATTTCATCATCCTCGACTGGAATCTGCCTCACCTGAATGGGCTTGAAACCCTACTCGAGGTTGAAAAGGGATTCAAATTCGACCCCAATCTACCTTTGGAGTGGGATCAAAAGAAGGTGAGAGTCATTGTGCTCTCCGGTAACGAGAGAGAGTCCTGCAAGGTGACCAACACCAAGCATTTTCGCTATTCAGGTTATATTAACAAGGCTAAAAATGCTGTGACCATCGCCAGTGATCTCCGAGAGTATTTCAAAAAAGTAATCCTTTAGACCCCCCAAATCAGTCGAAATCGGCCTAGAATTTGCTCTTTCCAAGATGAAGGAGTTTTTATGCTATCTCTCGTGAGTTACGTAGTGGTCGGATTAGTGATTGGATTATTTACCAGAGGCTTCATCGTCAGCAGGCCATTTCCTTCCGTGGCATTTTCGGAAGTGTGGGGTGCGGTCGGTGCTTTGGCGGTGGGCTGGTTCGGCAAAATGATGAACTGGTATGACGGCGGTGCCCCGGCCGGACTCATGATGGCGGCGGCAGGGGCAGTCGTAGTCGAGTTGATCGCCTATGATGTTTATCGCAGGAATCAAAACCACAAATACATTCAGCGCTGATCCGAGAATCTTAGTTAGCGTGGATCTCGATCTCTTTTAGTTTTCGATAGAGGGTTTTCCGGTCGATATTGAGATCGAGTGCAGTTTTCTCTTTGACGCCATCGTTTTTATCGAGCACGTACTTGATATATCGCTGGACCACTTCGTCGATGGTGAGGGTGCGTCCGGTGTTCACATTTGAGAAATTGAAGCCGGTAGCATTATCGGTGCTCGGCAAACGATGTGACGCCCGTTCTGGCAGGTCATCCAACTGGATCACGCCGCTCGTGCACATGACCACCGCACGTTCGATTGCATTTTCAAGCTCACGGACGTTACCCGGCCATGAATAGGAATGCATCTCTTCCAATGCCGTTTTTGAAAATCCCTTGACGTTGACGTTGTTCAACGCCGAAAACTTTTTCATAAAAAAATCGGCCAAAGGGAGGATGTCTTCAGTGCGTTCGCGTAGAGGCGGGATTTTGATTTCGATCACGTTTAGTCGATAAAATAGATCTTCGCGGAATTTGCCTTCTGCGACTTCTTTTCTTAAATCACGGTGAGTTGCTGAAAGAATGCGGACATCGACCTTGCGATACTTGTTTTCACCGATGCGCTTGATTTGGCGCTCCTGAAGCACGCGAAGAATTTTCGCTTGAAGGGGGAAACTTAAATCACCAATTTCATCCAGAAACAGGGTTCCACCCTCAGCTTCTTCGAAAAGTCCCATTTTTTTCTCGATCGCGCCGGTAAAGGCACCCTTAGTATGACCGAATAGTTCAGACTCGAGAAGGTTTTCAGGGATGGATGCGCAGTTGAGTGCCACAAATTCTTTGTTTTTACGCGAACCCATATTGTGAATCGCTTTTGCAACCACTTCTTTCCCGGTGCCGCTCTCTCCATTGATGAAAATATTCGCTTGGCTGCCGGCAACTCTTTTGGCCAGATCCATTACCTTTTTGAATCCGGGGCTTTTTCCAATGATTTCTTCGCCCAAAATACCGTCTTTCAATTGGAAGGCTGTGCGAAGTGCATTGTTGTCGCTCTTAATTTTATTGAAATGCAATGCGCGCTCAACGGAGACGAGCAATTGTGGAAAGGGAATCGGTTTGAGTACGAAATCGTAGGCGCCAGTCTCTACCGCTTGGATGGCAATCTCGATTGCTTTGTTAGCGGTGATCATGATGATCGGAATGTCGAGGCCGAGTCCCTTTAGTTTTTTAGTAAACTCTATTCCCGAGATGCTCGGAAGTTGAAGGTCGCAGATGATGACGTCGCAGAGTGCTTTTCCCGTGGACAATTCATCGAGTGCTTTTTGTGCATCATCATAAACGCTGACCTGAAAACCCTTGGGTTTAAAGAAAGCGATCATCAATTCTTGGATTTCAATATCATCATCAATGACTAGGACTTTAGTGCGAGTAGTATTGTTCATACTTAATCAGTAGCATGGAGGAATAATTTCCCCAAGCGAAATTGGTAATATTGCCCCGGATATATTTTTTAGTCCTATAGGTACAAAAATGCCCCATCGATAAAAGATCAATGATTGTAGTAGGTTAATTTTTTATTATTCGGATTCGAATGCAAAATATTTACGGAAGTTTTGAAATTATGATATGACTCAAACCAATTGGGGGTCTTTTGTGTCAGAACCAAACCTAGACGATGTCTGCATCTTGATTGCAGAGGATGACGAGTCTTTCAAAGATAGCTTAGGATTTTTTCTAAGCTCGCTGGGAGCTGTCGTGGAGTTTGCATCGGATGGCGCTGAAGGAGTGAGTAAGGCCTTAGCCGGAAATTACGACCTCGTCTTTATGGATCTGACCTTACCGAAGATGGATGGCGAGACTGCGGTAAAGACTCTGAGATCAAATTCCTATTCAAAGCCGATTATTGCGATGTCTGCTCATTCGGCATCGGCTCGAAAAACTCATTGCTTGGAAATCGGTTTCACTGACTATATTACGAAGCCATTTGGGCTGGATGAAATTATCAAAAAAATCGAAGAACACCTCCCAAAACAATGAAATGGGTCCTACGGGGATGCGTGAATTTCCCCAGGTGATCGGCGAAACCTCCTGAGTAGCTCGATGACCTCACTATCATCGACTTGCCCGAAATCCTCATACCACGACGCCACCGAATGGAGTGCATCGGTGACGATGAGAGAGATGAGTTCCGCACCATTTTGCCGGATCAGGGATGCAGCATCGGAACTGCTGACGGGAGCCGCCACGATGATCTTTGCCGGGTGATATTTCTTGATGCTTTTGATTGCTGCCAGAGTCGTTGCTCCCGTGGCGATGCCATCATCAACGATCACGACCGTTTTATTGGCGATGACCGGCAAGGGACGTCCGTCGCGAAAGAGGTATTTTTGAATCTGAATCCGTTCCCATTCTTTTTTGATGATGTCGTCGAGTCCTTTGGATTCGAAGTGAAAGGGAGTGACAAACTCGTCGTTCAACCAAAGAGTCATATCTTCGGTAATCGCACCCAGTGCGAATTCGGGTTGTTTAGGTGAGCCAAGTTTTCTCACGAGAAATACTTCGATCGTCCGGTGGAGTACATCGGCGATCTCTGCCGCCACTGGCACCCCGCCGCGTGGAAGAGCAAAA
>Ga0206918_1016_pt1 | contig 50379 bp, 45 predicted proteins | sample Alteio_BWOrgHeat_69_FD_152950 | JGI IMG/M metagenome (GOLD analysis project Ga0206918, IMG submission 152950) | Enriched cells from forest soil in Barre Woods Harvard Forest LTER site, Petersham, Massachusetts, United States -... | ecosystem: Environmental > Terrestrial > Soil > Temperate forest >... | reverse complement strand
AAACTCACTATTCCACCAGAACTCGCTTACGGCGCGAACGCAGTTGGAGCGATCCCAGCTAACTCTACTTTGATTTTCGACGTAGAACTTCTTGAAGTGAAGTAATTCGTCCTTTGCTCGATATCGGGCATTTTAAATTTAAAGCCTCAGCACCTCGGTGTTGGGGCTTTTTTTATGGTATTCTCTCTCTATGATGATGGACTCCCTCTCCCCCTCAATGCGCACGCGATTACAAGGGATCGTAAATTCTTTAGGACCTGATCTGGACGAGCGTACCAAACGTCTTCAAGGTATTTTGGAAGACTTTTACGTTCGCATGGCCGAAGACATCATCGTTGGGTTCTTTTTTACCGGCCGAGACCTGAAACACATCGCTCACCAACAAGCCCAATTCATTCTCAATGCTGCAGGACTCATCCCTAAATTCGAAGGCAAGGGACCATCTACGGCTCATGTAGCCTTGCCACCGATTCTCGCCGGTCACTTCGATCGTAGGATTGTGATTCTGCGTGAAACCCTAGTCGCTCATGGCTTGCCGTCGGAAGTAGTGGAGTCCTGGGTAGGATTCGAAGCTTCTTTCCGTGATATGATCGTGCAGTCTTAGATTTTCACCCCCCTCATTAGTTATTCTTGGATCCGGATTTGCATTAAATCGATGACGTTCGATCTTGGTGTATTTTCTTTTCTTCTAAATATGACATTGCCCCAGCTTAAAGTTAATGATATCAATAAAGTATGAAGAGAATGCTGCAAACCTCTCTGTTTCAAGCTCCCCGCACCTCTCACGGTGGGTTCGAGTCGCGTGGTAAGCGCAAGACTCCCCGCCCCTTCTCGCCTAAAGCTCCAATGCATATCGTACTCAAATCGACGCGGGCGAAGGGAGCTTGGTCCCTAAAACACCGACGTCATCAATCCAAGATCACGAGTATGATTTATGTGTACGCACATCGGTTCGATGTGCACGTCTATCGTTTTGCAAATGTCGGTGATCATATACACTTACTGGTAAAGGCAGCGGATCGTAAGGATTTGGCTGACTATCTGAGAGTATTAGCGGGACGCATCGCCATTACTGTTTCAGGCGCGCGAAAGCAGATGAAACGCATTGGTAAATTTTGGGACCACCTTTGCTGGAGCCGACTCGTTGCCTGGAAGAAAGACTTTCATTTTGTTCAGAGATACATCTACGCCAATGAGCTCGAGGCTTTCGATTCAAGCTATCGAGAGCTCGTTCTGAAAAATCCGTATTTGATACCCGATTACTAGACGAAGTCCGCAATCGTAGTCGCAATGTCCCGCTCAAATGATTAAACGAAATTTCCGCGTTTGATCTTATCAAGAATGATCTTTTCCGGCATGATCGGATCTTTCGGATTCACCGAGAAGAAAGCCTGCTGCTCACAACGGCGCTTATTCTTGATCAACCAATGAAGAATTTCAGTCAGCCCCTTATTCTTCTTATCTTGGAAAAACGGATCGTTCTTCAAGGCATCATGGGCTTTTTTCAAAGCACGGCCTTCCTGAGCATCGTGTTCTTTCACCGGGTAATCGAAAAGATCGTATTTTTTGATGTCTTCGGGCAATACGCCCAAAAACTTCACGTCCGGCGCACTATAATCCTGATTTCTAATCAGCGACGCTGCCGAACCGGCCTTCAGTGTACGATAAATGTTTTGCAATGTGTACGCATCGAGGTCTCCGAAGAAATATAAAGGAATCTTCAGCTGATCTTGAATCAACTTAGACCAACCGCGAACCGCGTTCGATGGAACCCCTTGAGAACCGATCACGATACAATTGTTCCGACGGGTAAAACCGTTGGCAACCAAGGTATTGGCCGTACCTTCCGATTCGACGATCAAGGCGAAATCTACTTTTTTACTCACGGAGAGTTTTAAGTTTTGAGGACGGTTTTTCGGTTGGAAAGGCGACGTACCGAGTTTCGATAAGTCAATCGTTGCAATCGTGCCGTCTACCATCGTTTCCGTTACAATGAGTTGCTGAGAATAAGTCTGGCCGCCGCGGTCATTGGCATAACAGTTGATGTCTTCGCGATAACATTCCATCAACTCGCAAATGAAATCAATCGTATCGTCCGACTCAGGTTGATCCGCGAAATCGAGGGGTTTCAACATGGAATTGCCTTTGATGGCACCTTTACTCATGTAGTACAACTCTCTCTTCGTGTTCACTGCTCCGGTATCAATGTTTCCAAGCAAAATTTCGAGCATGAAAACCGCGCGGGACATCTTTTTTACTGAACTCACGTTCAATTCGGTCGCAACCTTTTTTGAACCAGGGGTGAGATAACCCACTTTATGGTTATAAATCGCGTTGTCGAGTGAGCATTTAGTTGCGTAAAGAACCGGACGCTTAGCTTTTTCAAGGTCGGTCAATAATCGGAGACAAAGCTCTTTACTGAGGATTGGAATATCATTTTTTACTCTCGCTACTTTACGTTCAGCCATGATTATTAATCCCCCGCTGCCTATTCTTCAACAACTTCATCGTTCACTTTAGATGCTTCGTGTTTGGCCAATTTTTGATTGGCGTCGGTCAATGCTTTCTCTGCAGAGGTGGTATCTCTGCCCAAAAGTTTCATCAAGCCTTCACGTGCACGTTTTTTCTGATCTTCTTTTGCGCCGGTAATGCGAGCGAGTCCGTCTACCAAGATTGGTCCGAATTGCTCGATGTACTTTAATTTTTCTTCGAGGTCATTTGCACGATCCTCAGCCTTGATGTAGCGAGAAAGTTTTTGACCCGCCTGCATGAGAGTACGGCGAATTTCTTCGACTAACTCATCGGAAGCATCAATCGTTTCTTTCGACGCGTTTTTAAATTTAATAAAAGGAGACACGACCGACACCGCAAAAATATACGGTCCCTGAGGCAATGAATCCTTCGGTTGAGCAAGGCCGTAAGCACGCCAATTGACGGTGGTGATTGCTTGGGCAATCGCACAGGCCGATTTATCGAATTGAAGAGGTACACGGTTCGCAAAACGAAGAAGTTGGATCGGACTATCCGATTCCATGTTTCTTTGTTGCAAACGAGCGATCGCGACTTCCACTTGAACCGGTTTAAAGTCACAAATTGTTGGTTTACGTTCAACGACAGAGAAAAAGTCGACTTCTCCGAGGCGCAACACGCTTTTAGACATGGCGTCTTCACCGATACTGAGTACCGATGAGGTCGAAGGTGCTTTGAGTTCGGTCTTCTGAATTGCCGAGAAAATAAGGGTAAATTCAGGGTTTCCGAGCTGATCTACGTTCTTTTCAAAGAGAGCTTTGCTGAGCTTGTTCTCTTTCACTTTGATCATCTCGTCGATCGTTTGATCGCTGATCCGGCTGAAGCCCTTTTTGAGCCACGCAGAAACTTTCACGCGTCCGAAAAGATGCGAGTGAGAAATAAATTCCCCGAGTTTCATCGTGTGCGGATGTGGATCTGCAGCCTCTGGAATCGTCGGAATTTCCTTACTCACGCGTTCAATCGTGATCTTTTCCTGGTCTGGCAGCTGATAATGAAGAGTTAAATGCGGGTTTACGAGCGTCGTCCCGAGAAGATAGTTCATCAAGCCGGCTTCGCCGTTCACTTGAATCCGTCCATCGAATACAAATTCAACGTGGGTCCCATGAGGACGATTCCAATCAATCGTTTCCTTTTTCTTGGTGATCCCCTTGTTGTTTTTGATGTCGACTTCGATCACGGCAGAGATCGCTTTTCTCATTGCCTTTGTTTTTGAAATTACTTTGGCGCCCTGCGCACAAGTGAGCTGTGCCCAGGTCGTGGCAGCGCTAATCCCGATCCCTTGCTGACCACGGGTACAACGTCCACGACCGAATTTTGAAGATGCTAAGTACTCACCAAATACCTTTGGAATGTCGTCGCCATCGATACCAGGACCATTGTCTTCCACCATGACTCGGATGCGCTCAGAATTCTTGATAGAACCTGCACCCAAACGTTCAATTTCGACTTTAATCTCTGGTAAAATGCCGTGTTCTTCGCAGGCATCAAGTGCGTTATCGACGGCTTCTTTGAGCGTCGTGAGGACGGCTTTTGTCGGACTGGAAAAGCCAACCTGTTGCAAGTTTTTGGAGAAGTATTCCGCTGTACTGCTACTGGAGATTTTTTTTTCTGACATATTCGTAACTTAAGTGAACCAAAAAGTTGGACCACCGTCAACCTTTGTCGCAACGCAGAGATGTGACATGCTGCGCGACATTCTGAAAAAAACTGTCCCCGTGGCTCAACAATTGCTCGTTATTGGTCCATGATCCAAATCCGAAAAAGTTGGGGCATTTTGTGCTTATTGATCGCCGTGAATGCGATGGCCGATGAGGCAGAACCCCATTTTGTTTTATTACAGGAGTATAAACCGATCTATTTCATCATGGGAACACCGGATACCAAGGTTCAATTCAGTTTTAAAGGACAACTGATCAGAGAGTTTCCCTTCTATTTTGCCTACACACAACTCGTGATGTGGGAGCTAGTGAATACGGGCGCGCCGATCCTAGATGTGAACTTCAATCCTGAATTATTTTATCGGGTCCAGATGAGCGAAAGTGATGGCCGGTGGTTAGACCTCGGACTTTTCGAACACGAATCAAACGGGCACGGTACTTCGCCCCAGGAACGATCGTGGGATCGCGTCTCCCTCACCTATCACTCGACTGTAGATCTCGGAGAAAAAGCGAGACTACTTTGGTCGCTAAAGGCGTGGATTCCGTTCAAACTGAATTCAAACAACTCAGACCTAATCCGTTATCGGGGCATTTGGGAATTGCAAATGACCCTTCTCAATTTTCTGGGTCCATTTTTCGAAACCAACGAGCTTTCCCTGCGCCTATATCCGGGTGGCGCGTCCCTAACAAATCCGCTCGAAGGCGGCCAAGAATTAACCTTGAAAACAAAGGTGAATTATAGGCCTTTCTTGCCTTCATTGGTGCTTCAGTTCTTCCATGGTTACGGTGAAAACTTATTGAATTACAAAGATGAAAGACTGGCCTTACGTGCAGGAATCGGTTTTTAGCCCACGATCAAAACCTCAATGAAGTTCGTTGTTTTTTACATCTGAATTATATAATTATTTTATCTCTGGATCGTCCATGATACATTCCGTACTCATGAAAATTTTTGCATTGATCTACTGCATTCTCTCGTTTCAGGCCGCCTACGCAGACTCTGCCCAGGTTCAATATTATGTGGGCGAAGCCGTGACGACCAATATGAATACAGGTGCCGTCACCCGCGCCCCATACATCGATGAACGCACTACAGATTCAAATGCTGGTACTATCACCGAAAAAGTGGTGACCAAACAGGGATCAGGTTTCGTGGAAAACACCGCCGTTTTGAAAGTTTCTGGAAATCATTTCAGCATGACTGAATCCACAGGGACGGTTACGGGACAAGGCGATTTGACCGGAACAGCTTGGAATTGGACCTTTCTGCGTGGCGAATTTAGCATGATGATGCCTGCATTTAAGATGAGAATTGTGGACTACAATTTTTTTGCAGATCCAAATTCTATCGAAGGTCACAAAGACTTCTACCTTACGGTAATGGCTCCGAATGCACCTAATGCTGAAAGATTGACCCAACAAGAAGACGTCATTCTACACCTCGTGGATCAGGCCACCTTTACAGCAAAGCGCGCTGCGCTACTGACCCATTAATTCACCACTCTAGAAAGTCACACTTTTAGTGTTACCGAGTACTACAAAAAGTGTGACTTTCTAGAGCAAGGAAATATCTATCTAAACGCCGGACACTTCCGCTGAAACTCACAATACCTGCAGTAATCCCCTCGGGTCGGCGGATTTTGTTCTCCGGAACGCTCCTTAGAAAGTGTCGCCCGCGCGCCCACGAGCAAACTCATGATACGAGCCTTCAAAGAGGCGATCTCAATTGGCACCTCCACCACACTTACCCCGTTTTTCGACAGGTGAATGAGTTTTGCCTCAAGCTTCTTCACCTCAAAACCGCATAGTTGCATTGCGGCCCACGAGTAAAGTTCAAGTTGTAATTGATAATGCGCTCGCATTTCCTGAGGCGCTTTTTCAGCGCGAGTCCATTTGTAATCCAGGATGCGAACAATACCCTGATCGCGATTTACTTCCAAACGATCCATCATCCCCACGAAGGCTTCGTCGCCCGTGCTGATGTCCATAAAGGGAACTTCAAAAGCGATCTCCCGATAAATTTTCCAACCTTCCGTACCCTCTGCAGTGAGAATCTCCGACAGGGTTGAAACCACTTTTTTACCTACGGCAGGCGACGAAAACTCGGCGACCAATTCATCGAATTTTTCATGCTCCAGTAACTCATGAACCCGCAATCCCTTTTCCGCGACCTTTTCGCCCAAGGCCGCCGAATCACTTTGTTCGTTGTCACTCTCGTCTTCATCACCAACGAAACTCCGTTTTTCCGATTCCCATTCTGGAGAAAAAAACTTGAGTTGATAGCGTAATTTGCATTGATCCAAAATCATCCACTCACTCGGTGAATGACGTGGGCGATAAGGCTCTGAATCCAGTCTAAATTTTTCCGGCCGTTGAAAAGCCCGTGGATCTGCAAGACTCGTAGTTGAATTTAAAGGCGTGGCAATCTGCTCGGCGATGACGAGAGGCAAATGAATTCCAACAGTGAGGTCGATCCAGGTTCGCCAGTCGTCTGCGGCGAGCGATGGCTGCTTGGTTTTTGAAACCTTCACTTCTTTTTTCCAGCCTAGAATCAACTGTTCTTGCGGACGTGTGATGGCGACATAAAACAAGCGCTTACTCTCGGCCACCGCCGCTCGTTTTTCGAGCTCAGCCCAGGCCACATTTTCCACGTGCTCTTTGTCTCGATCACCATCCTCATCGCGGACATACAGATGAATCCCTTTTTTTCGATTCCAAATCAAATCATTGGAATTCGTCGGGAGACGATATTCTCCCTCGAAATCCAAAAGCACCACTCGTGGAAACTGGAGGCCCTTCGATGCGTGAATGGTCATGATCCGAAGCATGCCCTTTTCAGCCGGCGGCGGAATTTCCTTTTCTATCTTCTCTTCATCGATCGCTTTCACGAGCGCACTCACCACTTCCTCGAATCGTTGTCCACGCGACGAGAGTTCTTCTACCTTCTGCCATAGAGTGGCGATCGAAAGCTCCATCTCGCTGCCTTCATCGAGTGAGTCCCAAATTTTTTCCAACACCTCTCCAGGTCGCAAAGGAATGCGTGATAGATAATCTTCTTTAAGAGAGAGTGCGATCGGGTGAGATGAAAGCTTGAAAAAAGAAGTGAAAAAATCATCCTTCCAATTCAACAAATCCGTATCCTTAACCCCAATCCAAGGTGCTCGGAGCGCCGTTGCTTGAGAAAGAGTGTGGTTCGGTGAGCACCAGCCTTTCAAAAAAGCAACCAACTCCTGCACTCGAGGGTCTGCATAAAAACGCCCACCACTTCCCAGCAAGTAGGGCACTTGAAACTCATCCATCGCGTTCAAATAACGTTGGGTTTTTTCACGACGAATGGAACGCACTAAAATCACGTAGTCGGAGAGATCGACGCCACTTGCCTCTTGGCATTTCAGGTACTGCGCGAGATTTTTTTCTTCTTCGATTTGAAGCTTGATCACGGATGAAACTCCCGCGCCAGCTGATTCTCTCCCCGCCTTCAAGGGCTCATAGTCCAATTCCGATACCTCGAATACGGGAGCACACACTTCATTCACGAATTGAATGATTTCGGGAACGCTTCGGTAGTTGGTATCCAATAAATGTTTTTTTCCCACTTTTGCGGTGAGGTCTTGAAATACACTGACATCGGCATCCCGAAAGCGGTAGATGGACTGCTTGGGATCTCCGACGATACACAAATTTTGATATCCGGGTTTTACCAATTTTTCTAATATCTCACCCTGAATCGGATTCGTGTCTTGAAACTCATCCACCAGCACGAGATCAAATCGTTCATGATAGTGCTTTTGAACACGGGGGTGCTCCAAAGCAACCCTGGCAAAACGTTCGAGATCGTTGAAATCCAAAGCGCCCGCCTTCATTTTCCATTGCTGGAATCGATCAAAAACAGAGAGAAAGACAAACCACAGATCCTTCAAATCTTCTCGGTCCACAGCTGCTTTTTCCATCCAAGAACTCACTCCAAAAGAAATCAAGCTCCGCAACTGCTTAAAATTACTTTCCAGCATTTTTTTGGAATAGCGATGCAGTAGGCGCTCAACCGCTTGAGAAATTTCTTGGTTTTCATTACGCGTCCAGAGCAGATATAGACTTCGCTCCCACAGTGTTTCAGCCTCGTCCTGTAAAATAATCCGCTCGCCACCATGGAGGCCAGCCTCAATCGGAAATTCTTGAATGATACTCAAACAAAGTCCATGAATCGTCTTGACCCAATGGTGACGGCCCATCTCCTGCAAAAAAAGCGAATCAAAACCCTCATTTTGAAAACCCTTTTTTAATGACTCCCGTAGGTCACGAACTGACTTTTCCGTAAAGGAAACTGCACAAAACCTTGCTTTTGGACGCTCTCTCAGCAAAGCAATGCATTTGGCAACCAAAGTCGTGGTCTTACCGCAACCAGCACCGGCGATGACGGCCTGCCCGACGCCAAAAGATTGAATAATTTCAAGTTGCTGTTCATTCATGGACACCCCTCAAACTATCTTTTTTTCAAAAACTTCTCAAGCCCATTCCCTCCCCCCAAAAGTTCGTGGATAATGGACGGACCATGAAAAAAATAGGCCTTCTGTTCGATGAGAGACTTTCTCACGACCGCAAAAAAGTATTCACCCGAAACATGACCACCTTCAAGGTGAAATATTCGGTGGATTTCATCCCCTCAGGTTTTAACGAAGACTCTTTCATCGAATTTTTGGACCGAGAACGCTTCGACATCGTGATGATTCCTTGGCATCTCTACTTCAGTTGGAAAAAAGCGGCGAACTATAGCGAAACGAGAATGATGGGATATTTTGCAGACCCGCTCCTCCAGTTCGAGTTTCAAGCCCTGCCTAATTACCAAAATTTTATCTTGTTGGATTTCTATCATTTCGACATGGACGAAATCGAACTCCTATTTAAACTCATGACTTCCAAAACGGACGACTCTGAAATTATCGAAACTTTTGGAAAAACGGCGCATTTTGCTACCAATGAATGGTACCCAAGCGATCAAGACTCGAGTCAGTGCATCGACATCCTTTTTGACAATCAAATTTTTCAGTCTTTTTCCTACCAAGAACGGCTTCCAAATTTTAGGTTCTACGTGACCGCTCTTTGGATGGCCTGTTTTCAAGAGAAACGAATCCATCCGCCCGAGGCGGCCAGCGCAAAACTCATGATTGCTGAATATGGAAAGCGCCTCATGATCAAAATCACCTATCAAAGCCCTAGTCTCACCTCAAAGGATGTACTCAAGGAACTTTGGCCTACCGGCGAACACTCGAATATTTTATTTCAGGAAATGGCTCGACACTCTGATTTCCTGAAAGTTTCTCACTTTCCAAAAACCCGTAATGTTTCCATTTCTGCCTTGTTTTTACCTTCGCAACCTTCGCTCGCCCTGAACGGCGAAGTTCGTGGATTTTGGGTAGAAAACCGTCTATGATCTAGAGGGTGAACACCTATTTGGTCCTGAGTTGGGCATTTTTCCTCGTCTCCGTCATCTGTGCCTTGATGATCACGTCCGTGAAGCATCCGCTCACGCGCAAATATAGAAAAGTCCTGATTTCTACCGCAGTCAGCGGGATGGTATTAGGGGTGGCAACTTGGTTCATGCCATTGCTTCTCCGTAAGGTGAATCCCGTCCAATCTAAAAAAATTGCGATGGAACAGCTACCTGTCACCGCCTGGGAAGAGCCCCTTGAAAACCCGATCACGAGCTTGGACCCCAACTATGATGAAATGAGTTGGCTCAAGAAGGTCCCCGAAAATCACAAAATTCGTTTTAAATTTAAGCTAAAGCTTGAACGAGATTTTCAAAAATTGATCACGATTCAAGAAAATCAATTTGTCTACCTCGATCAAGAAGGCGATCTTCGCGGTTTTGACCCCTATACGGCCCTCAATCACTGGAAAATCCATTTAGGAATTAGGAAGATCATCTCCCAAGTCGTCGGCCAAAAACGTCTGTTTCTCATTGATGCTCCCAAAAACGAGAGTCTGAGAATTAGCTGTATCGATCTCCTCACTCCCTCGATTCTATGGCAGAGAATCATTCCTGAGAGCAAGGAAGGTGCTGCTGTTTTCGACTTCGAAACCCAGAGTTTGGTCGTCTCGACTGCATCCGATGGAATTTGGTCTTTACGCTCTAAAACGGGTGAAATTCTATGGAAAAAACCGGAAATTTTCACGAAAGTGAAAGTCTTGCTCGCCGGAAAAAACTTTCTGGCCTTCGAACCGCCGGTCGGAAAAAATATTGGTTCCTGGTATTTTCTAGATCCCCTGACCGGAACCGTAGTTCAGAAAAAAAATCACATTTACCCGGAGATGGAGAATTTTACTCCTTTCGCGACCGCGGATGGAATTCAGGTTTTGGCCCAGGTCAATGCAACCCAATACTTTTTGCTCAATCCGATTGATTTAAGTGTCCTCTGGAGCCAAACTTCGATCGACCCTATTTTGAAGCTGACGATCATCGATGAACATTACTTTTTGGTCGCGTACCAAAATAAATTACTTGAAAAAAGAGACCTGAAAACGGGTGAATTGATCTGGCAGAAAAAGATGAGTCAGGTAGACCTCGCCGCATTTAAAATCGACCCTACACAAAATCTGCTCTTAGCGCCGGCCACGGATGACGACGATCAAAAAGGAACGGGATTTTATAGTTTGGATGATGGAAATTATCTCTTCACCACACAAATGACAGAACCCACTCGTGACATGGACTTCTTTGGTGACTGGCTCTACCTCATGAGCGAGACCTTTATCTGGGCTTTTCAACATGAAAAGCCACCTGCTACTCAGGACCAAAACTAGTCTTTCATTCCCCATTCTGCCAAAGCCCGAACTTCGATCGGATGATGATCCGTGCGTTCTGCGGTTCTATGCCCCAGGCGAACGATGACTCGATCTTTTTGTGGGAACACCATGATGTACTGGCCGAGAATCCCGCGAGCGTAAGGAATGTCTCCTTGAGGCGTGGGAAGAACCCACCATTGATAGCCATAGTAAGGAACAGTCTTACCGGTCGTCATTTCTTGAATGTATTTCGGATCCAAAAGTGATTTTCCATTCCACTGGCCTTGCTGAAGAATGAATTGGCCGATCTTTGCAAAATCCCGCGCACGCGCATTAAAGCAGCAATAGGCTTTTTCGATCGCGGGCTTCAAGGAAGCTTCGTTCGCGCTCTCCGAATGGTCGATCGACCACAAGGCCGCCTTTTCAGCCCCAAGTGGCTGCCAAAGTTTCTCGGATGCGTATTGTGCTAGCGACTTATTTACCGCGCGACTCAAAACGATGCCCAGCAACTGAGTGCTACCGCTTTGGTAGGAGAACTCTTTTCCCGGTGGTTTCACCAAGCGTTGCTTAAGTGCGGTGTAGTACAAAGTACTTCCGTAATAGCCTTCGGTGGTGATTGAAAAGGGATTCCAATAGCTTTCATCCCAGTTCAAACCCGAGCTCATGGTGAGTAGGTCCTTCACGGTGATCGTTCCCTCAGGGTAATCCGCCCATTCCGGAATCCAAGTTTTTATTTCTGCATCAATTCGAGTGATGGCACCTTCTTGAAGAGCAAATCCCACTAAAATGGCGACAAAGCTTTTAGCCATTGAAAAAGAACCGGAGAGTTCATCCACTCCGCCATCGAGTGAATATTTTTCGTAACTGATTTTGCCATGATCGATCATCACCAATGCGGTGGTTTTCAAATGATCGAGGAGTTTTTGAGTTTCGGCAGAAGGAGCGCTGTGCTGGGTAGGACTCATCGGCCAAGGCTGAGGCGTCGCGATCTTCACTTCTCTGTTATTGAAAAACTTGTAATCATAGATCGTCGCAAAATTATGGTAGATCGCGGTTCCTAAAAAAGGCTTGAGCGTGAAGAGAGAAATCACGAATACGATCAAAAAGGCGAAGAAACCGATTTTCACCTGTTTCACGTTGATTTTCATTCCCGTCACTTCTTCGAATCGACTCATCTAACGAACCTCCATTTGTTGGCGTTCCGGTCCGTAACCCACAAACTTCACCGGCACTCCGACAAACTTTTCAATTTTTTCAAGATACGAACGATAATTCGTGTCGCTAGAATTTGCCACTTTCCAGCCCGGCACACTTTCGTAAACCGGAACCACCTCCGAAAGGTCTTCCACGCGAGCCGGAAACTGATTCCATTTTTCGCCGTTAGGTTTACGGTACTCCACGCAAACTTTGAAGTCCGGCATGCCGGCCAAAATATCGCCCTTCATGATCGCGAGCGCATCGATGCCTGCAACATCGACCGCATACTTCAATGCAACGAGGTCCTGCCATCCGATTCGACGCGGACGTCCGGTCGTCGCACCGAATTCTTGGCCGAGCTTGCGGATATTTTCCGCAACTTCCACTTCACCGGGAACAAATTTTCCCAGCATCTCGGTTGGAACCGGGCCAGTTCCCACGCGAGTGATATAGGCTTTTGCAATTCCGAGCACTCTACAAGAGCGAGTGAGTTTCGGATAGGCGGCACCAATGCCGGCCGCTGGAGAAGTGGTGGAAGATGAAGTCACGTAAGGATAGGTTCCGTGATCCATATCAAGCATCACGCCTTGAGCGCCTTCGAAAAGGAAACGCTTGTTGTCGGCAAAATGCTTTGCCAGGAAGGTGGTGCTATCCACCATCATCGGCTCTAAAACCTTACGCCAGTAGAGAACATCCTTCATCGTCTGAGATTGGAGATCCGAATATTCCAGCGGATTGAATTTTGCGCGATACTCGTTCATCAAGCTCTCGAGTTTTTCCAGAAACTGAGACTCCGGCTGGAACAGATCGACGACCCGAAGTCCTCGACGAAGCGCCTTGGTTTCATAGGCCGGGCCAATCCCGCGCCCGGTGGTACCGATGTGGGCCTTGGTTCCCTTGGCACCACTCTCGCGAGCGACATCTAAGGCCTTATGAAAGGGAAGAATGAGATGGGTGCGTTCTGCAACTTTGATGCGTTCATGCGCTTTGGTAAAAACATTGGCCGCTTGGAGCTGGGTGATTTCTTCGATGAATACGTTCGGATCGAGAACTACGCCCTCGCCGATGAGGCAAGTCGTGTGCGGGTGCAAGATCCCACTGGGGATGAGATGTAAGACCGTCTTTTTTCCATTCACCCAAAGTGAATGTCCAGCGTTGTTACCGCCTTGGAATCGAACCACCAGATCTGCCTCAGCAGAAAGATGATCCACCACTTTACCCTTGCCCTCATCGCCCCATTGAGCACCTAACAGGATTGTATTCATTGCACCCTCGTAACTGTTAACGATACGCCTAGATCATACGTCAGTTTTTTTGTGCCAGAAACACAAAAAGCTCCTGGCGTTTAGATAAACGCAGGAGCTTTTCAAAAATAGCTATCGCATTATTCCGCTAATTGCAAGGGCTGAATAGAAAGGTGTTCAGATGCAGCGTCGACGGCTGAGCCCACGCTCGAAGCGACCGTTTTAGTGTGTGCGACTGAATGATAATCAGGAATATTACCCGTGATGCGGGCCAGTCCTAACACCTTCAATGCGCGAACGTAGACAAACCCAATATCAAACTCAAACCAACGGTGCGCGAAGCTTGGAGACTTCGGATAACGGTGGTGATTGTTGTGGTCCAACTCTCCGGAAATAATCCAGTTGAGCGGGAGTAAAAATCCAAGATTCCGGCTCTCATCTTTTGAATCGTAGTTCTGATATCCAAAGGCATGCGCCAAAGCATTCACTCCGCCCACTGCAAATAAAGGAGTGATCGCGAAATTCAAAACCGAAAGAATAGACCCGTATTTTGGCCCGAACAAGAAGAACAAGCTCGACGCTAGAATAATCGGTGCCAAAAACAGGTGATTTGCAATAAATTTTTCGTAGGTGGATGCCGGGAGGCGATCACGAATCTTCTTCACTGCTGGCCAGGATTTCGCTTCGGTGAAATCCAAAACGCCAAAAAAGAATACGTGAAGAAGCCCCTTCTGTTTTGGGCTATGTGGATCTTCGGCCTGATCTGAGTGAGCATGGTGGTAGATGTGAACGCTCACCCAGTCCAATTTGGACATACTGCTAATCGCCCAGAGCCAGGTTTGCATGGCATAATCTACAAATTTATTGAGTTTAATTGCCTGATGAGTGTGTCCGCGATGGAAATTGATACTCATGGCCGCGATCGTCAAGTGAGCCATCAACACAAAGACTGCAGCGAGTTTTAAAAAAGTGTGATTTTCGAAAAAGCTTCCGAAAAACCCATTTGGCCCCAGAGCCGAATGCGGAATCGCATAAAATGAAAACAGCCAAGTTGCAGCAATCAATGCCCAGAACCCAATTTCGAGCTTTTTCTCTAAATTTTTATTTTTCATACCCTAATAGGATACACCGATCCCCGACATTCTGAAGCGTCGCAATGTAAGTTGAGTGTAAGTCTGTCAGGAGGCCGCCAGGCCGGACTATGCGAGTTCATTTCTCCGGCTGAACGAAGTTCAGCAACAGAAATGAACTCGCATCCTCTAGCACTACGTGCCTTGGTTGGGCGTGAGCCTTTTAAAATGTGATTCCCTTCAGCCACTTTTTACTGATAGCATGAGTCAACATGACCACATTTCACGTCATCATTGATTCGATCTTCCGTGTGCTCTCTGGAGTGGTTCCGCTCTCTTATGGCTGGGCTAGTCAGATTGAGGATCATATTCTCCATTTCAATTCCAAGATCGAAATGGACTATTTGATTACCCTTATTTTGAGCGTGGCATTTTTTGTTTATTTTCGTTTCGACTGGCTGGGATTAATTTCAGCGGTTGCCAAAACCATGATCAACCCCAAGAGCATCGCCAAAGCCAATCGAACTCTTGATCAAGAAGTGATCTTGTTTCTTGGCTGCATTTCCGTTCCGCTACTGCTTCTGCGCCATTGGATTTCGCCTCTCATTGCGGAAGTGGAAATATTGTCGTCGCCCATCGTTTATGGAGTTTTGTTTTTGCTGAGTATCGGTTTTCTTCAATTCGCCTCTCGCTGGAATAAACGAACCAAGGGACTCAATCATCTGCGCACCATTGATGCTTTGCCGATCTTACTCGTCTCTCTCTTGAGCTTACATCCTGCATTTCCTTTTGCGCTTGTATTCTGGCTCGGATTATCACTCACGAACTATCATTATGATGCGGTTTTCAAATATTCGATGCTTCTTCTCGGAGTCCAAAGCTTTGCACATCTTTTTCACCTAATGGGAAGTGTCTCCCTTGGAGGGACCTTAGAGGTGGTCGGGCATTTGAATGCGATTGCCGCCACTGTTGTCGCCTTCACTTTTCTTTGGATGACGATTGACCACTTACAAAAAAATCTGAGTGAAAATTCGTTTCGATCTGCCCAATGGTTTAGTTTCGTTGCTGCGGTCAGCAGCTTTGCATTGCACTTTTTGAAAGGTTAATTTTTAATCATGCAGAAAAAAGACTTTATCCAATCCATCGGCAATACCCCCCTTCTTTATTTAAAATCACTCTCGGATCTCACCGGCTGTGAAATCTACGGCAAAGCCGAATTCATGAATCCAGGTGGAAGCGTGAAAGACCGTGCCGCCCTGGGCATGATCCGTGATGCGGAGAAAAAAGGCCTCCTCAAGCCAGGCGGACTCATTGTCGAAGCAACCGCTGGCAACACAGGAATCGGTCTCGTTCTCATCGGGAACATTCTTGGCTATCGTTGTAAGTTTTTAGTCCCGAGCAATCAAGCCCAGGAAAAGGTCGATACATTGAGAGGCATGGGTGCCGAAGTCATGGTGGTTCCACCTGCTCCCTACCCAGACCCGAAAAATTACCGAATGATCGCGGCTGACGTAGCCAAGGCTGAAGGCGGCGTGTATCTCAATCAATTTGAAAATGAATCGAATTATTGGATTCATTACCACACGACTGGAAAAGAAATCTGGGAACAGACGGAAGGCACCATCAACTCATTCGCTTGCGCGATTGGGACCGGCGGAACCCTATCGGGGATTTCGAAATACCTCCGCGAAAAGAATCCGAAAATCAAAATCGGCTGTTCGGATCCCGTGGGTTCAGCGATGTTCAGTTATTTCAAGACTGGGCAGGCCAACGTGACTCCCGGCGAATCGATTTCCGAAGGGATTGCACAAACCTTTGTGACGGCGAACGTGAAACCGGCTCAGGTCGATGATTGTTTCTTACTCTCAGACGACATGATCGTAAATATGGTTCATTATATAGTCAGACGCGAAGGCCTCTTCCTCGGATCTTCTTCTGGAGCGAATTTATGTGCCGCCTATCTCATGGCAAAACGTCTTGGACCAGGCAATAAGATCGTCACCGTCCTCTGCGATTCCGGTCAAAAGTATATTTCCAAGATTTTTAATCCTACCTTTCTGAAGGAACGTGGACTCAAGATCACTGGTAAAAAAGAAGATCTATTTCCTGCGCTCGACCAACTTTTGTAACAAAAAGTCATCACTGACCTGACACCCGTCCAAAGTTTAGTCACTCCTCTGCCCATGAATTAAGCGAATTTTTCGCAACCAAACTCGTTGACGGCTCGATCTTTCAGTAATCCTTACCGTCTCTTATTGTTTTCGAAACACTCGCTCGTCATTTTGGCACGTGCCGTGCACTTATATCCATGAGAGAGATTCATTTTTTGAAAGGAATGAGAGGCTTTATGAAAACTGTAACTAAAATTTTAATGACTGGCTTGATCGCGATCGGGCTAACCGCTTGCGGTGCTGCCGCTCCTACGACTGCTGGATATTATAATTCAAGCGGACAATGGGTTCCAACTACTGGAGTCGGCGCCATCGGCGGTAACGCTTGTCTCAGCTCAATGGCGCAGCCACTTTCGCTGAACTTTACTGCTACTGGGATCAGCTCCCAACAAAACAGATTTTTCGCAGGTAACATCCCACAATTCGGATCTGCTCCTGGAACCTACGGTCAAGTTTCATTGGCTGGTGGTTTCGCTCAATCGATGGGCGGAGTGACTCTTCAAAAACAATCTCAGAACGGAAACGTTCAGATGACTTTGAACACTCAATCCATGACTGCTTCTGGAATGATTCAAATCAACCCACAAGCTCTTTATAATTCAGGTGTGATGAACAGCATCTACAACACTGGATATAACGGTGGATACGGAACCATGGGTTCTTCGGTGTGTGTTACTGCCATCGCCCTCGACGTTGTATACATCGCTCAGCCTAACTACGGATACGGAATGAGTACTGGTACCATCAGCCAAGCGTTGGTTTACCTATACCTCAGTAACGGTCAAGTAGCTCAAGCCCCAATCGCTCTTTAATTTAAACCTTTCAAATTAGTTTTTCAAACAGAGTACACCACAGTTTTCTCTCAACCCCCCTCACTCTCGGAAAACCCGTCTTGCCCTTAAAAAAGGTAGGGCGGGTTTTTTGTTTGTTCCGACTGACGGCACACAAAGCTGGCCCAATATGTAGAGCAAGCAAGGATTAAATGAAAAATTTATAAATTATTCGTCGCCAGCAATACTAACAAGAAACGACGTTACGAGCGAGGTAGCCCTTAGCTTCGTCTTCGTAGAGATCGAACTCTACTTTCTGGCCGGGAGACAGCGATCGAAACTCTTTGGTGTTCGTCGCATTACTAAATTGGATACTGTTTTGAATCGAGCTGCTCTGAATCGACGTGTAATGAACAAAAACGGTCTGACCGTTTTCAGTTTCGATGAGCCCAAATCCCTTTGAATCATTGAACCAAACTACTTGTCCGGTGTGCATCAGTGAATCATCATCACGGTGTTAATCTTCAGTTTAAACCAACAGTGCCGCAGTTTCAGGTAAAGCCATCCATCCGTGATGCCTCTCTGTCTATATTATGACAGGCTTAGCGCGTAAACTCAAACACGATTTCTTGCTCGCCGAGATACCCCAGTACTTTTCTGATCTCCCGCTCTTGAGCGATCGGATTATTCTCGAGCTGATGAGCCACTTGCTTAAACCCTTCTGTCTTCGCTTCAATTTCGGCAATTTCTTGACGTTTCTTGTGAACCAAAAGCTCTACTTGGAACCATTGCTTTAGCCCAGGCGAACTAATCCAAAAATCCAGCAATCCAGACACTAAAATGAGCCAGATTCCAAAAAATCCAAACCACATTTTTCTAATCTGGCCTGCATTTGCCTTCATACTTTGAAAGCCGCCTTACCGAGAAATTTCGCCCGAGCTCCCAGCGACTGTTCGATGCGCAGAAGCTGATTGTACTTCGCTAGGCGGTCCGTACGAGAAGCAGAGCCTGTCTTAATTTGGCCAGCATCCGTTCCGACGGCGAGGTCTGCAATGAAGGCGTCTTCACTCTCACCGCTTCGATGAGAAATGACGGTCGTATAATTCGCTCCATGAGCCATCTTCATTGCATCGAGGGTCTCGGTCACCGTTCCGATTTGATTGAGTTTAATTAAAATCGAATTGGCCACCTTCATGTCGATTCCCTTTTTTAGGAACTCCGGGTTCGTCACGAATAAATCATCACCGACGATCTGAATTTTTTTACCGAGCTTTTGAGTGAGTGTACTCCAGCCGTCCCAGTCGTGCTCTGCGAGACCATCCTCAATCGATAAAATTGGATAATGAGAAATCCACTTTTCATAGATTTGAATCATCTCATGCGAAGGCCGAGAAGCACCCTCGAACCAGTATTCCGTATTCGTGGTTTTTTCCTTATTCAAAAACTCGCTCGCCGCGCAATCAAGGGCCAAAAAGATTTGAGAACCGGCCTTGTAACCGGCGACATCAATCGCTTCGAGCAATAAGGTCAGCACTTTTTCGTGAGATCCTGGGCCCGCTTCCGCTTCGTCTGAAAGCTTCGGAGCGAATCCGCCTTCATCGCCCACTGCCGTAGTCAGTCCTTTTTTATGAAGAATTTTTTTCAGTTCATGAAATACTTCCACGCCAGCGCGCAAGCTATCAGAAAAATTATGGAATCCTGCCGGAATGATCATGAACTCTTGAATCGCAATTCCGTTGTCGGCGTGCTTTCCACCGTTAAAAATATTCATGAGCGGCACTGGAAGCGTGAGACCACTGGTGCCGTAATTTTGTGCGATCGACTGAGAAAGAGTTTTCTTATTCTCAAGCGCATTGAGTCTTGCATAGGCCATACTCACCGGAAGAATCGCATTCGCGCCGAAGTGCGATTTGTTTGACGTTCCATCGAGTTTACGAAGAAGACCGTCGAGGATCGACTGTTGAACGAATTCCTTGCCAATGATTGCTGGAGCTATTTCCTTTTGAACATTATGAACTGCCTTGAGGACGCCCTTGCCTTGATAGCGCTTCTTATCACCATCTCTCAATTCCAGTGCTTCTCCTTCACCAGTCGATGCACCAGAGGGGACAATTGCCCTTGCCTGATAATTCTCGGAGCTCAACTCAACTTCGACGGTAGGATAACCACGGGAATCTAATACTTCACGAGCCAGACAATCGGTAATCTTCATGGTTTCATTGTTTCAAAAGATGAGTGGCTTTTCAATATCGAAACATCGCCTACCCGCCTACGAACCACTGAATGATCGGCGTCGCCCAGCTGAAGCTCGCCCAGATCCTTCTCAAACCTGCCAGAGGCATTATCGATGTACACCTTCGCATGATAATTTCCGGGTGGGACCGGTAAGATATCCGCGGCAATGAGCTTAGGCAGATAATTCCATGAACGGATGTCTGGTCGATGAGCATTATCAATCACCTTCTTCGCCATGTAAAATCCGGCGACCGCCGCCAATTTGGTAAAGAAATTTGCATTCTTCGAGTGATAAGTTTGGATCGCTGGAATCAAAACCGCGAGGTATTCCAGACCAACCGTAATCGCCTCGGGTAACATTTCCTTACTCTCACGATTTTTAAGGTCGGTAGAAACCATCTCTTGGAGCGGACTCACCACAGGAAGATCAAGCAACTTCCCATCGAGATCGAGCTTCACCTTGGTCTCAGGCGGTGGTGACTCGAGACTCGGGAACTGAATCAAAAAACCAAAACTGTTATCGATAGCTTCTGAAAACTGACGAGGAGGTCCTTCGTATTCCGTATCCTCATCTGACGAACTTCCCGACACCGCACCAGCAACCGCACCGCTAAATAAAACCAAACCGAATTCCGGTGAGTTTTGTAAGATGATCTGAAAACCGATTCGTTCGATCAGCATTCGTAATCCAGGGTCTTTGATGTTTCGAAATAAGGTGGACAGACCAATGTGAAATCGCTTGATCTTGTACTTGCTCATCACTCCGGCCTCGAGAACAAAAAGCGATTGCTTCGGATCGCGTTTCTCCAAACGCTGAATCATCGACTCGATTTCCGGTTCATTCACATTTTTCGAAGGATAATTCTGAAAATCCGATTCTAAAATCTTTTCCGCGTCGTTTGCGAGCAAGACCCCGGTTCGCTTCTCACTATTTTGATCCGATAGTGAATGGAGGTAGCTCGCCAACATCCGTGCCCAAAGATCGTTGTGATAAAGTTTTGGGTCAGACACGCTACCCTTTAAATTTTGCAAGTGAGTGTCCCACGCCAACAATTCCGCATGGGCTCTTTGCTTGAGATCTGCAATTTCACGGGGCGTATAGACCCTCGCCGGGAAACTCTGGGCCTGAACAATGACATCTCCGTTCTTGCCCTTGATCTCCGGTGTGGTCCAGGCGGCTGTTTTTCCATCTTCGGCAAGCATGAGGTCGGTCATGACTAAGAAATAATGGAGATAGGAATACTCAATCCCGTTACTGAGGTAGTCGGTGCTGAACCAACTGAAGCCGGAATGAGATGAACGTAGGCTGTTCACGAGATCCCGCGCTTTAAGTAAAAAATAATTCGCTTTTTCGTATTCGCCGGCGGCCAAGGCAATCGAGGCAAGAGAGGAATAGTGAACAAAGCGATTTTCAGAGTGCTGAAATACATCCTTACTATAAAGTACTTCTTCCGATTTTTTAAAGTCGTCATGGAGAAAGGCGTCGCGAGACGCCTTGAGTTGCCCGGAGTCGCTACTACATCCGGAAAGAATTCCACTCGTCACACAAAGCAAAAGCCCCGCCATGATTACCATGACAGGGCCCTTGAAAGCGTTTCTAAGTGGAACGAAGTTCATTAGAACTTCGCGCCCCCTGAGCTGTACTTGTTGATTTTCTCACGGGCGCGGCAAATTTCTTCTGCACTTTCGATGTCGGTCAAACGAAGGTTAACCGTGTAGGTCTTGATCGTCTTCCCATCACGAGTCTCTGGCTTCATGTTGATGTCGCCGAAAATCATCACATCCGCACCGGATTGACGTCCGACCTTCTTCGCTTGAGCTGGATCCACCATTCCGTCGTTCTGATACGTGATCTCTTTCAGGAGATTTTCGCGGCGAGAAGCATCGATCAAAGTGAAGTTATCGGAGTTAGACACTTTCTCTAGGAGTGCGTCTTCCAAATCTTTTACCGGGAAGTAAGACTCGGAAGTATTGTTCCGAATTTCACCCACGAAAAGCTTGATGCGCTTACCGTTGAACTTACTATTGTATTCCGCAAAACGCTTGTGAGCGTAAATCTGCTTAATCGCTCCGTCGATCACGCGAATGGTATCACCATCCACCCAATTGTCGGTGATTTCCATTGCCTTCTCATCCGCCTTGGCATCATCCACGCGCTCAGCTTTGAATGAAGCACAAGAAGTCATTGAGAAGGTGCCGGCAAGAAGTAATGCGTAAGGGAGTAATTTTATTTTGTTCATATAATCTCCATCTTAGTGAGCTTGCATGTACTTCTCAAACTCTTTTTGGATCCCCACCAATTTATCTTCAACTTTTTCCTTCAAAGCCGGATCGTCTTTGAAACGGATCGTCTCGGCGCGAGTGATCAGATCGGCCACTTTCTTCTTGGACACCTTGGTCAATACCCAGCAGTAGTAAATTGACTTCGCCCCACCCTTTTCAGAGTAGTCGCGTTGCTCCCAATATTGCTTCTTTTTCTCGATTCCGGTCACCAATGCTTTGGTGAGTTGTGAGGAGAGCTTCGAAGTCTCAGTTTGGCTCGCGCTGGAAGCAGTCATTCCGTTTGAATCATTGCCAGTGGAATCTGTTGCAGCACGGGCAATGCTCGTGTCTACAAAGGTACTCACTTGCTTTGCGATATCATCGATCGCGTTTGCCTGAGCGTTCTCACAAGACATGCGCTTATCCGCACTCTGAGCGTCGCCGGTGAAGTAATAAAAATTATCGGTATCTTGGCCATCTTTATCCGCCCAATAATTTGGGTTGTCGAGCCATGCTTCGCGACCGCCCGGAGCTGCGTCTGTTACCTTAAATTGTGGTGCTTCGATCTTCACTTCTTTCACCGGTGCTCCACTACAAGCACTGAGGATGGCGCTGGCACCTATTACCGTGAACAAGACCTGACATTTTTGATTCGTATTCATATTCTTCTCCTTAGTTTGAACGCTGTTTAGTTAGCGCTCGTCATTTCGTTGATTCGATTAAAAAGCTGGTTACATAAATCTTTTGAAAGTTTGTCTGAGAGCGCCTCTAACACTGCATTCCGATTCCGACCGGTTTCGGTCTGGGTCGTCTGAATTCGATACTTACGGCCATCGGCCTGCACAATCGCCGCAGTGAGATCAAAACGAATGCGAGTCCAACCCTCGATCGGCAAATGCTGAGGACGTTCCACCACCGAAATTTCTACGTGATTTGCTTTTTCAGCAGTTTGTTTCGCCGCGGACTGTTTTTCATCGAACAAAACTCCGCCGTGGTCGTTGATACAAGATTCAATATCACGTTCGAAGTAAGTTTCGCCTTGAACAGTTTTTACAATAAACGCAAGATTCTGGTTCTTCTTACGCACACCGTTCTCCACGCGATTGAGACGGGCCTCCAGAGGAGTGACGTCCACCAGGGCCGACATGCCGAGGGCAGATGCTTCACCGAAAAGATTTTCAAACTCGGCGATCTTCGCTTTTGCCTGATCGTCTTTCACTTGGGTGTATTGATCTTCGAGTGAAGAGAGTAAATTTTCTAAGTCGCCCTTGATTTGATTCGCATACATGAGGAGGCCAGAGCGTGCTTTTAGTTTATCCAAAACCAACAAGGCATAAACAGTGTTGCCCTGATCGGAAACTTCTTTCACTTCGGCACCCCGAAGATAAGTATCGGTGTGTAAGGAAACAGTCTTCGTGGAATCTTGTTTAGATTCACCCGAAGCACCGCCATTGGTATTTTGATTAAATGTCGAATTTGCCTTGGATTCCGTCACCGATTGAACCTGGACGACGAAACTTTCGGCCATGGTTTTTTTTGCATCTTCAATCGCACGATCTCGAGTCGATCCATTCCCGACTGCTACCAAATATCGATCTGCGGGGAAATCAGCATCTGGCTTTTTAATCCAGGATGGATCTCGATCCGAATTGGTGGTGGCGACTGCCGGCGCCGAGGAGCATCCGCTCAAACTCACCAGCGAGATGAAACTAAATGAAACGACGATCAATGCACTGCTAAATTGGCTTTTCATATGGTCATAGTTTCGCAAAAGCCATGCCGGAAGTAAAACTACGAATTGGCCAATGATTACGAAAGCCGCGGGGTATTATTGACGCTGGCACTGTTGCGGATCGCAGCAGCTTGTTGCGGTATTTTTCACAAGTGAGGAGTTTGCCTGATTAGGCGGCTTTCTTACGAAGATCCTGCTCTAAAAAGGTGTTCGACATGTCGTTTACTTCGTCCAAGCAATATTGCATCCCTTTTTTATCTTCGTCGTGCTGATACGCGATAAACAAACTTTCAATCGCCAAAACTTGCTGGGCCGCCAAGGGATAAGTACGGATCACTTCGTATGCTTTACGAATCAGGGGAATCGCCTGGGTGAATTTGTGTTTATGATTGAGGGCAATCCCGAGAATTAAGTATTTTTGTGCTTCCACTAAGGGAGCATAGGAAGCCGAAAGACTGTCCAGAATTGACAGTGTTTTGTTGAATTTTTGCTCTTCCAGATAGAGCCAAGATTCGAGAATTTTCTTTTCGGGCTCACTCAGCTGATGCGAGGACAAACACTTCCGAACCTTTTTTGGTTCAGTGTGGTAATTTTGCAATGCTTCGATGAAAGTCTTCACTTCCGTTTTGAATGCATCGGCCATCAAACCACCTTTTCCTCTCCTTCTCTCATCGGAAGAACAAGACAAGGGCTTGACGGCATTTTATAAACGGCTGTTATTTAATGAAATTTCTTGACGAATGAGTGCGAGCAACTCGGCGATCTTAAACGGCTTAAGGATAGCTCGATAATGTTCACTCGGCGGACGCTCCAAGGCACTGATCACCACGATCGGAATTTTCTTCTTCGGTTTTCGAATCCACTCACGCAAAAACTCTTCGCCATCCAGGACGGGCATATTCCAATCCAGCAAAATGAGATCAAAGTGATCGCTCTGCTGTAAGATCTGCAAACCATGAAGACCGTGATCGGCTTCCGTGACTATGAATTTCTCGGCTTCCAGAATTTCACGAATCACAAAACGAATGTCCGGCTCATCTTCGATGATCAATACACGGTGACTCATTTTACTTTCCGGATTCTGACCTCAAAAGTGCCTGAAATCCACTCTTGTTCGCCGTTTTTCGATGTCTGATTCTTGGTCGCATCGCCGAAAAGCAAATGATCGATACTCACCTGAAAAACATCCGCTACTCGTTTCACCTGTTCCACGTCTTTCGGTTTTTGATTCATCAACCAATTCGAAATGTTTTGCCGTGGAACATTCGCCATCCGAGCAAGTGTCGTTGGATTAATCGAATAACGCTCGAGATAGTATTCCAGCTGGAATTTCAAATTCATCGGTGAATTAATTATGGATGGAGATTTTGGAACATGCGCGTGGATTCCTTCACTAAGCCCGAAAAATCCTTCCAGCGGTGAGTTCATCACTGATAACGGTAATAGAATTTTGGATGGGCGCTTGTGCATGCTAATAAGCTTGCAATTCTAATACCGAACAATAACCGAACAAAAAAACGATAAACCAGGAGAGTCCTACGATCTCCCCGTCTTCACCTGGAAATGAAATTAAACTAATTTCATTTAAAAATGATGCATTTAGACCAAAAATAGCGTCAAAATTTTAGCTTTCTTCACATTCAACCGATGAGAATGAGAGGAAAAATACGGATATTGGCTAAAATCAATACCCGATAAAAAAGCTCTGTTATTATGAGAGCTCCCACGTTATCCTATATATAGGACAGCTCACTCGTGAGTTTGTCGTTGGGATTCGGGGATTAAGAAATTTTGGGGGAACGATGAAAACATTTACTATTATTTTGGCAATGAGCCTGATGAGCCTTGCGGATGCACATGCGCAATATAACTGGACCGGCGGTTCAGATAACACGCCTAAATACACCGCCCCTCAAGGAGACAGCCAAGTGATCACAATGGATCCGGCTCAAACCGGAAACCCCACTGTTTCGCAGCAACAAATCACCTCAGGCACCGAAGTCACTCTTCAACCCCAAGCTCAAAACACCGCGCCGTCCTCGCCAAGGTCTACCACTCCCTACCAAATGCCAGATACTCAGTCAGTGGGCGGCTATGCATCCGTACAAGATTGTATCGATCAGAAGAAATGTAATTTTATGCCCGATGCGAATAATGCGGCATCTTGCAAAAGCCTGTGTCAAAGCTCACAAACTGCACAATCTGGATGCGGTATGAAAACTCAAGACGGTAAATACAGCGGAACAAAATGTGCCGCTACCGATATGATTAACGCCGGCGCACAGGTTGCGAACATGGCGATGCAAACCACTCAAGGGATTAGACAAGTCAACGCCGGCACCGCAGCCGCAAACGCCCTCACCGACAAAGCGAAAGCAAATGGCGGGATGACCATCTCTGATTCTGATAATTCTCAAGCAGACGTGGCGAAGAACGCGGCGAAACTCAATGAGCAACTTGCTGTTGGACAAGGCGCAATCGCGCTTTACCAAGGAGTAAGAGCAGCTCAACACTTCGGTAGTGCAGGAAAAGCGACGAAGGAAATCGCGGCGCTACAAGCGGAGATTACCGCAAACAAGCAGGCGGCGCTCGATGGTGATCCGAACGCTCAAGCGATCGTGGATAGAGATAGTGCCGATCTCACAAGAATGAGACAAGAAGCCGCTGGCCAGCAAAGCAAGGGGACCATGCAAGCCGTGACCGCAGCGATGACTGCAAAAACTGCGGCAGATACTATGATGGAAGCTGCGAACGCACAAAAAATGGCTGCATCACTTCAAGGTGCTGCTGCCGCTGCCAACAACAACGCGGGTGCAGGTTTCTACGGACCAGGTGGTGGCGGAGGACTAGGTCCACAAGATCAAGGACTCAACATTGCCACTCCTACCCCAGTTCCGGGTGGCGTGATCGATCCGAACGCCGTGACTGCGGGAATGCCCGGCAGTGGACAAGATTTTAATCCAAATACTGGAAACGGCGGCGTGGGTGGACCAACCGCTCAAGGACCAGTTGCCAATGCTGGTGGACCAAGCGGCGGAGCACCCGGCGCAGGACTCGGCGGTGCCGGCGGAACTTCTGCTTCTAAAGATACTGGTGATGCAAAACAAGATGCACCAGCAGGCAAAGGACAAACCGGCGGACAATACGCTTCCGGTGATGGTGGCTCTCCAAAATTCGCACGTGGTAGCGGCGGCGGAGCTGGTGTCGGCGCGGATCCAAGCATTGCAGATTTGCTCAAAGGTCTTCTTCCCGGCAACGACAAAAAAGATGCGGCCGCAGATCAGGCATCTCTCGATCTCAATGCTCGTGGTCCTGCTTCCGATCAGGCAGCAGTGCTCGGAAGAAACCAGAATATCTTTCTCGAAATTTCTAAACGTTATAAGAAGAAAAACCAAGATGGTGCTGTGATCTTCAGTGATCACGGGTAATCAGGTTTACTATTTTTGAATTTGGTATTTCATCGTATCGGGGGATAAAAGATGAAGAATTATTTTAAAAAAAGTCTGTCGTTCGTATTGATTCTGTCGCTCACCTATTTGCCTGTCAGCAGTCAAACAGCAATGGCCGATTCTACTGACGATCAATTTCATAAATCCTGCGACAACACGATGAAGCGAATGTCTCTGGGCGGAAAAGATAAGGACTCAAGCGGAGACACTCAACTCGCGGCTTGCGCTCAGGCGGATGTGATTCGACAAGCGAAAGAAGCGGAGACAGTGAAGTCGATTATATATCTTACGGTGGCAACGGCCTGTACTACTGCTGCTGTTATTCAATATGTGGAGCATGGAAAATCCATTAAAGATGGTGCACAGGCCGTAAAAGACTCAGAGAAAGCGACCGCGCAAATTGAAAAAGCAACCACCGCGGTCACCACTGCAACTACAGGAGTCACCACAGCAACTACCGGTGCCACTGATGCTGCGACTGGTCTCACAGCTGCGCAAACAGCATGTGCTGCCTGCTCTGGCCCGGAATATGCGGTATGCTGTCCAGCTGCAGGTCAGGCTGGAGGAGAGGCTGCACTCGCAGGCGCTAACGCCTCTGCGGGCGGAGCTTCCTCTGCCTCCGAGGCAAATAACTCCGCTAAAAGCGCGTCCGCAAGCGCATCCGATGCAGTTGACGACGCAAAAAAACAAGTTGCGAACATTGATAGCAACGAAAAAGAAATCAAAAAAATAGGAAAAATATGTAAGGACGCAATGATCGCCGCGTCTCTAGCAGGAGTTGGAATTGACGTGCTTTCTGTAACCACCAGTAATCAAGAAGCAAAAAAATATGACGCTGCAAAAGACCAAATTAATCTCGTATCCTCCTTTATGGGAGAAGCAGGCTCTCTTATTGCTGGTCAAATGATGGGTGGCATGGCTAGTGATTTCTTTACCTCTAAACAAACCGACGCCGCCAATGCTGCGAACAAACAAGCACAAGACGCTCTTACCAAACAAGAAGGTGAAGTGAGTAAGGCTGACGCTCAAAAACTCCAAACTAGTGCACAGGCGGCCCTCGACAAAGCTAACGCCACGATGGATAAGATCAAAGCTGGTACCAGTCAGACCACTACCGCCACTTGTAAAGTACAGGCAAAGGCCGATGCGGCTGCGGCAGGCTTTCCTCCTGTATCATCTGCTTTATGTGTATCTACAGCTGGACAATGCGTAGCCGACTCAGCTACTGCTCTTTCAAACACCTTAACCGCAGAATCCAACGTCATTAAATTCTCTAGCGATGCAGTTAAAGCGGCAGCCGACGCGGAAAAACTGGTTGCAGATTCCACCATCGACAAAACCTGCACCAAAAGCGCGCTCAGCATGGCGATCCTGAGCGCACAGTCGCTCATGCAAGTTTCCGGTAGCAAAAAAGCATTGGAAGATGCAGTATCTCGCGCCACTCAAATTAAAGACACTTCCGAAAATTCGATCACTCAGGTTGGCGCTCAACAACTCTCAACTACCCAAGCTGGCGGCCAACACACGGCAAACAATACGAGTAACACAAAACCGGGCACATCACCCACTCCAAGCGCGACGGGATGTAGTGCTCAAAGTGGAAGTGCATATCTATCTTGTATCGGCAAAACCGCTCCAGAAGTTTCTGCGATCACGAACTCCGCAGATTTTATGAATAGCATGAGTGATACTCTCCATGGAAAAAATTTGGGTGATTTCGCCAAAGGATATAATGGAAGTTCAAGCTCAGATATGGCCAACTACGTCGCGAGCGGCATGGGTGTGAGTCCTTCGGTTGTTTCTGCCGTTATGAAAGGCGGACAAGACATGTCCAAAGCGTTCGGCGGAGAAAAATACACACCGATGACCTACAAGAGCAGTGGCTCTGCTCCGAGACTGAGTAGCGGCGGCGATGATCTTGATTTCAGCAAGATGATGTCTGGCCTCATGGGGAAAATGGGCCCGGGCGATGGAAGCGAATCCAAGGTAAAAGACCCAAGCGAACTCGTATTTCGTCAGATGGAATTACTCCCTGCGGACAAGATCCAAGCAAATAAGGACATTAGTCTCTTTGCACGGATTGCGTTTCGTTACCGTAAAAACACGGCGAACGTGGATCAATTGAATTGGTCGGCGACCCAAAATCAGGGTGGCCCTGCCCCTGCGCAGAAATAGCCATTCACCCTAGCGATTCAGGTACCAACGCAGCACTTCGCCACCGATGAGCCAGGAGCATAGGTTTACCGCGAGCGAAATCGAGAATGCGGCCATGGCCTTCACTCTAAACACGCGCCACAGCAGTAGTCCTTCGATTGCAACGGCGAAGACTTCGGCATAGAGGACATACCAACCAAAGGTAATTCCGTATTCATCCGCGATCCTCGGAAACAAAAAATAAACCGCAGGATGACTCGCCAGATTCACCACCAGCGAAGCGAGTGCGATTTTCGGAAGCGACATTCGCTTTCTCAAGAGTAAAAAGTATAGGGGCGTTTCAAACACCAAGGTGGAAATAAAATAGAGCGGGTACGACGCCGGAGTTGAATACCAAGCAAAACCGTAGGTATCGAATTTCTCCGGGCAAGCGCCCGACCACCAATACGAAAAAACACTCCAAATATGACTACACACGAGCGACCTTCTTCTGGCTCGTGAGCAAGAACGCGATTTCCGCGAAGCCATGGTAGGACGACAACTGCACGTAGAGTTTTCTACCCTCTTCCCACCCGTAAAAATATACCCAGACCAAAGACATCAAAATCAATGCGATCGCGATCCAATAGACCCGGGCTCCGAAGATTTCCGTAATCTGTCGAATCGAGCCGCGAAAGCTCTGTGGCGCTTGAGTGGCAATGGCGTGATCTGGAATCGCTTTCAGCCAAATGAAATAATGAATCGACTGTGAAAAAATAAATACGGAGGTAAACCAAATCATCACTGGCGTTGCCGATCTCGCCGTTAGATTTTCCGTGAGGGTGATCATTGGATCCGCAAAGGGTAGGAAATAGAGGGCAATCGAAGTGGCCACGGTCAGCGCGAGGGCCGAGACCATCACCCGCTGGTCTTTTTTATTTTTGCATTCTCGGTACCAAAAAATAAAGGCGATAAAATTGTGAGCGATCGCTAAAAACATCACGCCTGTAAATGAATCGTAAGCATAGAGCAGCGAAATCGAAAGCGGGACCAAAAGAACAAAAACATTTTTCTTCTGTCTGAATTCCACACCGGACAACAGAAGGCTTGCCACGATCGCGGCGGAATTGAAAATGGAATACTGATCGGAGACCAAGCCATGCTGCCGCAAGAGCTGAAAGCCGAACATCAAAAACCAGATCCAATAATAGGAACTAAAGTGCATTCCCCGATTCCCGTACCTTAAACTCGAATACAAGTGTGGGACTCCTAGAATCAACGGAGCCAAATAAAAAGGAATCGAAGGATAAAGCAAAACTAAACCGAGATTTACGGCGACCGAAAGCGCAAAGAGCAGAATCGTGCGTTCTGCTCTTTGTTTGTAAATATTTTGGGCAAACTTAAAATGGAGCGATTTCCGCAAAAAACCTGCACGTGCCCGGTCTAAAAAAGAGGCGAATTTACCGGCGACGCTGCTAGTTGCGACTGCGCTCATGACGCTTCTTATTTTTTCTTTTTATTGATCTTGTACGGAGTCTTGAACTTAGATTGAACCTCGTTACCCACTTTGAGATTCTTTTCGTCAACCGTATTGCGGTTCACATAGACAGTCTTCGCACCCACTTGAAGCTTCACCTTCTTCGCATCAAAGCTCACGACCTTACCTTTGATGTAGCTGTATTCTGCAGCAGCAGAAAATGCGTTTTGACTTAAGCCGAGTGAGCTCACGAGCAACATCAGGATCAATGTTTTAGTTCCCAATTGGCGCTCCTGTTGGATCTTCGATGACAGTTTCTGAAGCTGGCTTAATTGCAGAAACAAAGGTCACGCTTTGGTCGTTCATGCAATCCAAAGCACTTGGACAAAGATTGCCCGTGAGACTAACAGCATTACAGGAAACCTGAGTGTAGGTCGTTCCGTTACACACCATTTCTCCAAAACAGACTCCCAAATTTCCGCATCCTTGAACCTTCACTACCGCCGGTGGAGTTGCATAATCGCAATTCGCAACCGTTGGTTGGCGAAAATTAGGATCGTCCACAATATCGGCAGATGCAGAAGTCACGGTCGTTAAAAGAAACAAAATAGAAATAATTTTAGTCATTGAGTACCTCTTGAATAGAGTATCGAATATTTACGCTCCGAACAACAATGAACAATCGGCGTCAAAAATTCAACGCTAGCCCTTCATCGCCTGAAACACTTTTTGGAAATAGATGCCTTTGAGGAACTTCTGGTGGGTCTTTACAAAATCCATCACGCTCCAATCCTGGGTATTGAGCACATAATCCACGAAATAATGGCTCACGATAAAAAGACAGGAAAGCGGAATGAATTGAGATGTCGTGATTCCATAGGGAAACCCCGACCCGTCTGGTAATTCTTTTTGCTGGATCAGAATCTTCGCCACATCCGGATAGGAATCGATATCCTGCCGGGCCAGTTCGGCAGCATAGACCGGCCCTTCCAAAAACACGTTTCGCTCGTCCTCGGAAAGCGCCTTCTTGAGTTTCTCGAACTCTTTCTTCGACTGAATTTTTGCCAGCTTCGGTGTGCTGAAATAACGGGCGTCGTGCAGGAAAGCGACATACAGCAGCTTATCCATGGTTTTCTCCGAGACCCATCCCAGATTCGTGCCGAGTCCACACATCACTTCACAGAGTAATTGTATGTGCTGGCGGAGGTACTGGTGCTCGGGCTGCCTCATGTCCAATCGATCGAAGAGCTTCAGTAAATTTCGCTTCAGAATGAGTGTCTTCGTCATCACCCCCATGCGTTCATGCACGTCTTTGCGAAACTTCTCGTCTTTCACAATAGTGGCATCGGCAATTGAAAATAGCTTCTCCCTGATGATAAATCGATCGTAGGTTGCCTTCGGAATTTTTTTATCGAGGTGGATTCCGATTTTAACTCCCCCCTGATATGGGACCTTAAAAACGACCTCGCCGATGATCGCCGGATGAATTCGAAAAGTGCCCATTTCTTCCAAAGCGATCCGATCATTCACATTGAGAGAGGCACTATTTTGTGCAGGTAAAATGAGCGCCAAACCCTTCTGGCTAATATCAGAAACGCCCAAAGAGAAGGAACGCTCTGAAAGCGAGGACACATAATTCTTAATTTTTTTTACCTGTACGACTTTGCCATCTTCCGGATGAAAATATTGACGAGTCTCACTACGATTTTCCGCCAGCACCATCTCGTCCGGAAATTCGAGGATGAAATTTACCGCCGACACGGATTGAACTTTTGTTTTGAAGGCAGAGTCTCTCGTATCCAATTTGAGATAGAGTTCGTCCCCCACGTTCAAGCTTACACTTCCGAATTTAACGAGGGCGACTTCAATCGTGTTTTGCTCTGGATAAATATGATGAATGACAATGGGAATGAGCTGACGCTTTTGTGCGCGCCAAAGATAATTTTCGCGGGACCGTTTCGCTCCCTGCAAGACATCCAAAATTTCCTTAAAGCGACCGGAGACCCGGTAACTTTTTTTAGACCTCATAGGTATATAGTATCTGGAGTTAAAACAAACTTGCAACCATTAGAGATGGTTTCATTTCAAGACTTGGAAAATCTTCTTAAAATGTGGTCCGATCAGCTTCTTTTCATGGGTTTTGACGAAATCGGCAACACTCCAGTCGTGGTAAGTGAGCACATAATCCACAAAGTAATGACTCAAAACGAAAAGACAGGAAAGCGGAATAAACTGGGATCCGGCAAGTCCCGATGGAAAGCCGGATCCGTCCGGAAATTCTTTCTGCTGTAACAAAATTTTGATGGCGTCAGGAAAAGACTCCGGATCCTGGTACGCGAGGTCAGCAGCAATTCCCGGCCCATCTAAAAATAATTCCCGCTCACCCTTGGAGAGGCTATTGATGACTCGGTCAAACTCTCGCTTCGACGGAATTTTGGTGAGATGCAATGATTTGAAATACGCTGCATCGTGAAGATACGCAACGTAGATCAACTTATCCATCGCCACTTCAGTGACCCAACCCAAGCGTGTGCCCAGTCCGCACATGACTTCCGCCAGCAAATAGATGTGCTGAAGTAAATAATATTGCTCTGGGTTTTTCGGATTCAAAATCGAAAAAATATCCTTAAACGGCTGCCGTGCTTTTAACGAGCGAAGGATCACGTCCATCCGGTGATGAACTTTTCGACGAAAAGTCACATCATGAGTGATATTTTCTTCCGTAATCGAAAATAGATTCTTCCGCACGGCGAAATCCTCAAATAATACCTTTGAAATCTTGCTCTCGAGCCGAATTCCAATCTTCGAACCGAGCGAATGGGAGTTTTTAAAAACTACCTTACCCACGATTGAAGGAAACACTCGTTCCCCTCCGAGAGACTCCAGTGAGATCCGGTCGTTTACCTGAAAACTTGTCGATTGTTTCGGACTCAGGATCAACGCCACTCCCTGGGGGCTGATATCCGAAACACTGAAAGAATGTGCATGCCCCGAATAAGGCGACAGATCCTTTTCCATTCGTTTCAATTCGAGAACTTTTTCATCACTGGGTAAAAAATACTGCCTGGCTTCACGGCGGTTTTCAGCGAATAGCACTTCATCAGGAAACTCGAGCGTAATGTTGCCACCGAGAATGGCTTTGATCTTCGTTTTGAAGGCAGAGTCTCGAATGTCCAACTTCAGATACAACTCGTCGCCCACCTTCAAGGGCGCAGCCCCATAGGAGTACGAGGAGGCTTCAACTAAATCCGACTCGGGCAAAATTCGATTGATAGAAATGGGAACCAGCTGCCGCTGATGAGATCTCCAACAAAAATTGGAACGACTACTTTTTGCTTTTTGCAAAACGTCTAAGATTTCACCATGACGGGTAGACATGCGGTAAGCGGCGTTCAACTCCGCTGTTTTGGGTTCCATATTAAAAAAGTACCGGCATTAGAGCAACCTTGCAACTACCTGACCGAAGATTCTGTTCACCCCGGCTGCAAATTGAGGAGTTCCTTCTACTTTTAGCTGCGCGGGAAGTTCCATCTTCGCCTGCCAATCCGAGGCCATAAATTGAACTTTAATCGGTGATTTACCGCGATTTTGAAGGATAAACTGCTTAAAGGATCTTAACTGTTCCACGGCGACTAAGGTAGGATCTAATTCCACAAAGACGGTGACGACTCGTCCGGAATGGGCATCTTCCAATCGTTCGATTTTATTCGCCAGAATCTTCGCTTCGCCCTCTTTAATGTCTAATTCACCGGTGATGAGCATCGGCTCAGGCGCGTCTTTAGCCATGTTCAAAATTTCCATGTGATTGGAATAGAATTCTGGAAAGGCAATGACTTCGATCCGACCTTCCATGTCTTCCACTTGAAGGAAGGCCATCCGAGAACCTTTCTTGGTCATGATCTCTTTGAATTCAGTGACAATCCCGGCGAATTTCACTTCTTTTCGTTTCGGTCTTTGCATGCCACCAGGGCCCCACTGAGGCTCGGCTGGCTTCACTGCCGGTGCGTTCAGCGCCATCAATTTAATTGAGTCGGTACTGTTTCCGATCCAATCTTTACAAATCCCCTGCCAGTTTTGCATTGGATGCCCAGAAATAAAGAAACCTAGCACCTGTTTTTCACTCAAAAGTTTTCTCGGCAATGGCCAATCCAACTCATGCTTGATGATCGAATCCATCGGCGCCGACAAACGAACTTCTTCGGCTTTGAAATCGTCGAACAGCGAACTCTGACCCAATTCGGCCTTTGCCTGCTCGTTTTGACCAAAAGAAATCAAATTTTCAATCGAGGAAAACAAGGACGCACGATTCAGATTCGTGCCTTCCATCATCGAATCCATTCCGCCGGAGAGGATGAGAGACTCAAGAACTTTTTTGTTCACCTTACGCATGCTCACGCGTTTACAAAGATCCAAAATATTTTCAAACGGGCCATTCACGCGAGCTTCCAAAATGGTTTCAACGGCAGCGCCCCCGACACCCTTAATTGCTTCCAAGCCAAATCGAATCGCCTTGGAAAAACCATTGATCGGCTGAGGCAATTGCTCCACAGTGAAGAACTGAGAAGACCGATTCACATCCGGCGGCAAAACGGTGATGCCCATTGAACGCGCGTCGTTCGTGTATTTGGCGAGCTTATCCGTGTCTGCCATTTCCGTCGTCAACAGGGCCGCCATGAATTCCACTGGATAATAGGTTTTAAGAAAACCGGTTTGATACGTGATCACTCCGTAGGCAGCCGAGTGAGACTTGTTGAATCCGTAATCGGCGAACTTCGCCAAAAGATCGAACAAGGCTTCAGATTTCTTCGGGTCAACACCACGTTCAGACGCACCCTTGATGAAAATTTCCTTATGCTTGGCCATTTCATCGGCCTTCTTCTTACCCATCGCTCGACGAAGCATGTCGGCTTGTCCGAGTGAATAGCCGGCTACATCTCGCGCGGCTTGCATCACTTGCTCTTGGTAGAGAATGACACCGTAAGTGTCTTTCAAAATAATTTCTAGCTGTGGAAGTTCGTACTTTGTTTCCAGGCGCCCGTGCTTACGATCGATGAAGTCCGGCACCATCCCCGATCCCAAGGGACCTGGACGATAAAGAGCGTTGATCGCGGTGAGATCTTCCATGGAGTTCGGCACCATGCGCTTGCACAGATCCTTCATCCCATCCGACTCGATCTGGAAAACCCCGTTCGTATTTCCGCTCGAAATCAGGTCGTATACTTTTTGGTCGGTGAAAGAGATTGCCTTGAGATCGAAACTCTCGTGCTCTTTTTGGGCGTGAATGAACTTCACGGCATTATCGATCACGGTCAGCGTCTTCAGTCCCAAGAAGTCGAATTTAACGAGACCGATTTTTTCTGAATAATCCTTATCAAACTGGGTAACGTAATCGCCGTCTTTTGAAACATAAAGCGGACAATAAGACACAATCGGCTCTTCGGTGATGATCACCCCGGCTGCGTGCATTCCGGCGTTCCGGGTGAGTCCCTCTAATTGAAGAGAGTATTCCCACACTTTTTCTAACTTCGGCTCTGATTCGATGACGGCTCTCAGATCAGCGGAGTTATCGTAGGCGTCTTTCAGCTTAATATTCAATTCATCCGGAAAAAGTTTCGTGATCTTATTCGTCTCTTCAAAAGAGAGCCCCAGAACCCGTCCGACATCTTTCACCACGGCCTTCGCCTGAAGTTTACCGAAGGTAATAATCTGAGAAACGTTTTCTTTCCCGTACTTTTCTTCCACGTACTTGATCACGAGTCCGCGCTTATCCTGACAGAAATCGATATCGAAATCGGGCATGCTCACCCGTTCAGGATTGATGAATCGCTCGAAAAGCAAGTTGAACGGGAGTGGATCCACGTCCGTAATGTCGAGCGCATAGGCCACGAGTGAGCCGGCACCGGAACCCCGACCCGGACCAACCGGAATTCCTTCATTCTTCGCCCAACGAATGAAATCCGAGACGATGAGAAAGTAACCGGCGAAACCAGTCTTCTCGATCATCGCTAATTCTGTTTCTAAACGATCGAGGTATTCTTTCTCAAGTTCAGACCAATTTGGAAGGAGTTTTCTACCCTCAGGTCCCGCAAAATGCGGCTCTTTAAAACGCTGAGCTAAGCCCGCACGAGATTGATCTTTAAAAAACTGAATCTCGTCAAATTTGTCGCCCTTGGCGACTCCTTTCGGACGAAAGTTTGGAAGATGATAAATCGATTTGCCGGTCTCGTCCTTGAATTTAAACGTGAGATTACATTTTTCGGCGATCTTGAGAGTGTTCTCATAGGCGCCAGGAAAAGACTCAAGACGCTCCTTCATCACCGCACCTGATTTAAAATAAAACTCCGCAGGGACCAAACTCTTCGGACGACCGAAATCCAAATTTCTGCCGAGAGGAATACATTGAAGAATTTCCTGGGCCTCAGCAACACTTGGATCAAGGTAGTAACTCTCGCTGGTACCGACGAGTTCTACACCATGATTGTTGGCGATTTCGCTCAGTCGCTGATTGATTGATTCTTGTTCCGGCAAACCGTTGTCGACAATTTCCAAATAGAAATCATCCCGAAACCGTGACTTAAACCACTCCACTGTTTTATTCGCCTCTTCATCCTGAGAGGTCATCAATTTGTAACCGATCTCTCCGCGAACCGAAGAACTCAACACGATCAGGCCGTCGCCATAAAGATTCAGTAATTCACGGTCCACCACACCTCGAGCAAGGTCGCTCATGTTCGTTTTATTAGCGGCGCCGTCTTTGTAAGCCTGAGTGAGTAGCTTACACAAGTTCTCATAACCCAATTTATTTTTACAAAGCACCACTAAGGAATGGAGCTGCTTTCCCTTGGTTCCGCCTTTTTCTTCGAAAACCTGGTCACGACCTTCAGGACAGTAAACTAAATCACAGCCAATGATCGGTTTGATCCCGGCGTCTTTGCAGGCAAAATAAAAATCAATCGCACCGAAGACATTATTCGTGTCGGTGATGGCGAGCGCAGGCATGCCTTCCTGTTTCGCGCGTTTGATCAGATCACCGACCTTGATCGTGGAAGAAAGAAAACTGTATTGCGTGTGCACGTGAAGATGCACGAAGGGGACTTTTTCCCCGATCGCGACAATCGCACTCGCCGAAACTTTCGTTTCTTCTACAGTCGGCTTTACTTCAGCCACAGCTTCCTCCGTCTGAGTGATCATGGCCACAGTCTTCGCCGAAAAGCTCTTCGTATTCTTTGTTATAGAGCTCGCCATCGATCACATAATTTTTTGCCGAGGCATGAACAATTGCCAATTCCTCAGCCGTGAGCTCGCGCACAGCCTTCGCCGGTGAACCTTGAATCAAACTCTTCGGCGGAAAAGTTTTATTCCCGGTGACCAATGCACCCGCCGCTACTAACGAATCGTCGTTGATGACGGCTCCGTCCATGATGGTGGCGCCCATGCCCACTAAAATTCTATTCTTCAGAGTGCATCCATGAAGGGTCACCCGATGGCCGATGGTCACATCATCACCAATGATGAGCGGTGAGCCCTTCATCGGTGGCTTGTCTCGCGTGCAATGGAGGACTGCCCCATCTTGAACATTGGTGCGTTCGCCGATTTTCACCGTGTTCACATCTCCGCGAATCACCACCTGAAACCAGACGGAACTACCCTTGCCGATCTCCACCTTTCCGATGATGTCGGCACTCGGAGAAACAAAACAGCTATCGTCAATTTTTGGCTCGAAGCCTTTGTGTGGAAGAATCATTACTGTACAATCTCCGAACTGGTATAAGTAGCGTTATAGGTAACGCCTTCTGACTTTTCAGCAAAGCTCGCGTCGTGAACCAATTCTCCGCTCAGAGAAAGCGATGTCGCGCCGGTTACCTTCACCATCAAAAAAGCGCCGAGGTAATTCCGGTTTGTATGATCGATAAAGTTAATGGGGCGATTGCAGGTCGTGCGCGCAGTCCACACACGGCCATCGGCCACGATGTCTTTCGTGCCTTCACCATTTGAATTCTTCGCCATGTTCTGCGTCTTCGCAATTTGTTCCACCATCACTTCAACCGTCGTCCCAATGCGGGCCTGATACAGCTTTTTGGAGATCACCAACTGATACTGAAGCAGCTCATTCAAGCGGCGGGTCTTCACTGCAAGTGGAACATCGTCTTCCATCTTCGCTGCTCGAGTGCCTGGGCGTGGTGAATAAGCAAAGGCGAAAATATTGTCGTACTGAATTTCGTCCAAGAGCTTAATCGTTTCTTGGAATTCTTCTTCGGTTTCCGTTGGAAAACCGACGATCAAATCCGTGGAAAGACCAATTTCAGGAACGAGAGCCTTCAAGCGTTTCATCTGAGAAATGTAGTGCTCAATCTGATGATGGCGCCCCATTTTGGTGAGCACACGATTGGACCCAGATTGTACCGGCAAATGCAAATGCTTCGCTAGTTTTGTGCATTTCACAAAACACTCAATGAGCTCATCACTGAAATCAAGAGGATGAGAAGAAGTGAAACGAAGACGCTTCAATTTTTCCAACCTAGGATCATTTTCAATCGCGTAGATCAACTGAGGGAAGTTTTCTTCCCCCGCACGAGGCCCTACCTTGCCAATGACATTGTTGAGTTCTTTTGGCTCATAGCCGTGAACGTTTTCATTGCCCTTACCAAATGAGTTTACGTTCTGTCCAAGAAGGGTGACTTCACGAACACCCTTAGCAACTAAATTTGCCAAATCATCGAGCACTTCGTGAATCGTCCGAGATTTTTCGCGACCACGAGTAAAAGGAACAATGCAATAAGTGCAATACTTATCGCAGCCTTTCATGATGTTCACGAAAGCTGCAGCCTTGGCGCCATGAACTTTCGTCGCCGTGGAATAGGCCAAAGTTTTATCAAAAGTGGTTTGAACAAAATGCTTTTCACCGCTTTCAGCCTTGTGCACGAGCTCGGGAAGATGGTCGATGGCGTCCGGACCGAATACGAAATCCAAATATGGAGCGCGTGCAAAAATTTCGCCCTTATCGAGTTGCCCAACGCAACCACCGAGAGCAATGATCGGCGGCTTACGGGTGACATGAACCCCGCGATTATTTTTTCCGTGATGCTTATTTTTCAAAACTTGTTGTTCACCCAAGAATGAAACGGCCTTGTGTACAGCCTTGTCGCGAACGGAGCAGCCGTTGATGATGATCAAATCGGCTTCCTTCACTTCGTTCGTAGGAACCATTCCGCGTTCGCCCATGAGTGCGAGCATGCGTTCCGTGTCGGCCACGTTCATTTGGCAGCCAAAGGTTTTAATGTGTACTTTTTTAGGTGCGCCTTGATCCTGCGCTGGAGGTAGGTCTGAACTCATGTTTTCCTTCCCGGAGTGACGGTATCAGCCGGCCCCGTTATGGTGTTGAATGCTTACGCTAGAAGTAGCATATCGAGGCAAAGTTGGACAGAGTTTAGCCTACAGAGGTCCTCATTTCCTCTTCAAGATCGATGCATTGAGTCATGCCGGTGAGCCTCCGGTATCCCTAAGAATGAACGGGTTGCCCTTTCTCGATTTTAAATTTTTTAATGAATTATTTAAAATCCGTTTTAGGGGAACCCTTATGTTTCGCCATGCTTATTCCGAGATTCGATCTTGAACTTTTCTCACGATCCCCGTCACCACTTTGCGCGGAAAAAAGCGTGATGTTTGGGCCAGAATCTTATTCATCATTCCGTGAACGGCGACTGTTTTGCCATTCATTAAGGACTCATAACCGTAGAGTGCAACCTCGTATGACGAAGGCATTTTAAATCTTTTCGCTAACTTGCTTTCCCGTATTCCCGAGGCCGCCATAAAACCACTTTCAGTGGGACCAGGACAAAGCGCAGACACGGTCACGCCGAAATCCTTCCATTCGTTGGCGAGCCCTTCGCTCAAGGCGAGCACATAATGTTTGGTCGCATAATAAACGCTGAACATTGGTCCCGGCTGAAAAGATGCAATGGAGGCAACATTGATAATTTTTCCTTCTTTGCGAGCCACCATCAAACTTCCAAACAAATGAGTGAGCTCGGTCAGGGAACGCACATTGAGGTCGATCATCTGAAGCTGTTTCTCGATCTTTGCTTTATGAAAAAAGCCAAAGTCGCCAAAACCAGCGTTATTCACAAGCACATCAACCTGAATATTTTTTTGCTTCAATTCATCGTAGATTTCTTTTCCGGACCCAGGAATCGATAGATCTTTAGTGATCACCAACACCTTCACATTGCTCAGCTCTTTGGCGAGTTGATTCAATTTATCCGTACTCCTCGCCACCAAAACGAGGTCGTAGTTATTCTTCGCAAAAATCTTTGCGAATTCGTATCCAATTCCAATAGAAGCCCCGGTAATCAACGCAGTTTTATTCATGAAATCAATCTAGCATAAAAAACCCCTGACGCGCTGCCATCGTGCTTTCCATTTTTCCATGCCTGCGTTACGACAGTAGCCACATGGCATTAGGGGGAACACCTTTCAAATTTGATCCGGCGGCGCCGGAATGTAGCACTCCGCTCATGAAGCAATTCATCAAGCTGAAAGACAATGCCGGAGACGCACTCCTATTTTTCCGCATGGGAGATTTTTACGAACTCTTCGGACAAGATGCCGTCACGGCCGCTCCGATCTTAGGCATCACCCTTACCTCTCGCGACAAAAGAAGCGACAACCCAGTTCCGATGGCCGGTATTCCTTACCATAGCGCCACGAACTACATTCAAAAATTACTCAACGCCGGCAAAAAGGTTTCGATCGCCGAGCAAATGCAGGACCCGGATTCCGTCAAAGGAATTGTGGATCGTCAAATCGTTCGTACCTTTTCTCCTGCGGTTCAATTTGAACTATCAGGAAAAATTGAATCGCGCTTTTTGGGAACCATCGCTCAAGACGGAAAGAATTGGATTCTCGCTCTTTTGGAGCCAGCAACCGGCGAAGTGAAGATTTCTCAAGCACTGAACCTAGAATCTCTTCTCGCCGAAAATGCACTTAGAAATATCCGTCACTTTCTGAAGTATTCGTCGAAAACACCGATCGAACTCATCGAAGCACTTCAGTCCCAGGAAAAAACCTTGATGGAAGAAATTCCGCACAACTGGATCGCGGACGCCGATGTTTCGAAGTTTTTGCAAAAACAATATGGTCGCGCAGTCCTGCATCCCTTGCTGGAGAATGAATCTGCACAAAAAGCGGTGGCCCTTCTCATTCAATATGTTTTGAAATCGCAGGGACTCGACACCCTTTCACATCTCCACGAACCGGTATCTTTGCACGAAAGCGATCGCTTGGTGGTCGGTCCTCACACTCATTTGCATCTGGATTCTGAAGATCTGTTTAAACTCATCAATCAGTGTGCCACTTCCATGGGCTCACGCACCTTGCATGGTTGGCTCGAGTCTCCTTTCAAAAAAGTGACCACGATCCACGATCAGCAAAATGCAGTGAAAGAATTGGCAGCAGAATCACTTGAAGCTGCACAGATCCACGCAAACTTAAAAGAAGTATACGACCTCGATCGAATCTTAGGCCGCGTGTCTACAAAACTCGCACATCCACGTGACACCTATGCTCTTGGATCATCCCTCAAAAATGCATTTTTATTCACCGAGAAATTAGGACGCTTCAAAGCCAAAAATCTCGTCGCCCTCAGTGATCGGATTTTGAAAGCGGAAAAAGACCTCCGTGAGATTACCGAGCGCATCCTACGCACCCAAAAATCAGATGCCCCACTTCACACCCGCGATGGCGGAATCTTTGAGATGGGGACTGACCCAGAACTCGATCGTTTGATTAAACTCACGACTGAGGGCGAACGCTTTTTGATCGAGATGGAAACCCGAGAGCGCGAAGCGACCGGCATCGGCTCACTCAAGGTAAAATACAATCGTGTTTTTGGGTATTTCATCGAAATCTCGAGCGCGAATCTGAAAAATGTACCATCTCACTATCAGCGCAAGCAAACGACTGTCGGTGGAGAGCGATTCTTCACCGAAGAACTGAAAAAATTCGAGGAAGAGATCCTCACCGCATCGTTCAAACAAAAAGCACTGGAGACCAGCCTGTTTCAGAAGCTTCTCGAAGATCTGAATTCCCATGCCGAGAGTTTAAAGCAACTTTCTGAATCCGTGGGCGAACTCGATGCCCTCATTTCACTTTCATTTTTAGCGGCGAAAGCCGCCTGGTGTTTTCCGAAGATTGATGAATCATTTAATTTAAAACTCGTGAATTCTCGTCACCCCGTCGTCGACGAAGCGCTGCGCGGGCAATTTGTAGCGAACTCAGTAGAACTCAGCCCCACCACCGCACGCACCCTGATGATCACTGGGCCAAACATGGGCGGTAAATCCACCGTGATGAGACAAATCGCTCAGGTGATTTTACTCGGCCAGATGGGCGCTCCGGTTCCGGCGAGCGAAGCATCTTGGGGAGTTTTTGATTCACTTTATACTCGGATCGGCGCGCAGGATGCGATCGCCAAAGGTCAGTCTACCTTCATGGTGGAAATGGTGGAGCTTGCACACATCCTTTCTCACGCCAACGATCGCTCGTTTGTGGTTCTCGATGAAATCGGACGCGGAACGAGCACCTACGACGGAATGAGTGTGGCATCGGCGAGCTTGGAACACCTTCATACGAAATCCGGCGCACGCATTGTATTCGCAACTCACTATCATGAGCTTACGGAACTAGAGACCCGCTTACCTGGATTAAAAAACGCGCATATGAAGGTGCTCGATGAAAAAGGCAAACTCACGTTCCTGTATGAATTAGCGACCGGCCGTTCATCCAAGAGTTTCGGGATTCAAGTTGCGGAACTCGCGGGATTACCAAAGCCGGTGATCAAGCAGGCATGGAATATTTTGAAGGGACTCGAAACCGCTGCGACGCTGGCAGGCAATGGATCGGGTGAGACGTCGCAGCTGTCTCTATTCAACACTCAATCAGCAGTTGAGGACGATGCAGATCTCGAAACAAATGAGCCCGCGGTAGAACATCCAATCTTGGGCGAACTCCGAGAACTCGATTTAAATTCCATGTCGCCGATACAGGCGCTTAATTACCTATCCAGCATGAAAGAATCGCTGACGATTTCAGATCCAGAAACCTAGAGAGTAAAAACGTCGCCCTCGCGAGCGAAATTCCACTCGATGTGAGTCGGATGACCACCGCTTTTAGCGAGAGCCTTGATCTCGAAATTATAATACTCGCGCGCCTGCTGTTCGGCATCGGCGATCTTCTGATCCGACGCCAAAGGATCGTGGTGAACGAAGGCCACTTTTTTAATTTTCTCGCGCATGGCAAGGTCTAATCCAATCGTTGCAGCGGCATGCCCCCAGTTCATATGATCGATCGCTTCTTCGATCGTGTACTGAGAGTCGAAAATCATGAGGTCCAAATTCTGATACATCGGTAAATCGCGATCCAAAAGCAATTGCGAAATTCTCACACCCTCGGTGTCCACACAATACGCCAGTGATTTCCCACCGTGTTCAATTCGGTAACCCCAGCAAGGATCTGGGTGATCGAGCTGATAGGGAGCAAGAGTCAGATCGCCGATCTCCACTTTTTTACGCGGCTCTAGAGTGTGATAAATAATTTTTGAGCCGAGTGCTTCCAAAGGGACCGGAAAAAAAGGTTTTTTGAAAACGGTCTTCATCACTTCCGGCAAATCTTTTTGGACGGCATGAAAATGAATGGTATTGCCCGGGATATAGAGCGGCGTAAAAAACGGCAGCCCCCAAATGTGGTCCCAATGAAAATGAGTGAAGTAAACATGAACTTCACCCTTTCCTTGCCCACAAGGGCCCTTCATCAACTCCAACGACAAATGCTTAATGCCGCTACCGGCGTCGATGATCAAAGAAGTATTTTCAGTTTTGACTTCCACACAGGCTGTATTGCCGCCCCAACCACCAAATTCATGGCGAGGAACCGAAAGTAAAAACGGCTCTAGATCTTCTTTGGAGTTATGTCCCTCGGAAAAGAATTTATTAAAAAGCGCACGGGTGCGTTTTTCCACTTCATCAGGAGTGTATGGCGTTGGGATCGAACCACGAGTGCCCCATAATTTAACTGTCAGCATCTCTCTCAGTGTATGTGAATTAGCGGAGTTTGGCTAAAAACTTTCGCACCGGCGCAGGTACGCCCGGCAATTCATTGTCGCCAAACCAATGACCCTGCGATGCGATCCTTTTCGCCGTTTCTGAATTGAGAGCCAAAACAAAGTGTTTTCGCTCGATTTTGTGATTGGTCACCACATAGCGTGAAATTTCTTCTCTCAACAATTTTGCTTTTTCAATCGGAAGAGAATTTGGTGCCGGAAAGTCCCAAAGACCTTCTCTCCATTTTGATTTTTTATTTTGCACTAAAAAAACACGATTGGAATAAGTGAGGACCCACTTCTCTTCGTGCAAATGCTTCCATACTTTTTTTGCTTTCGGCGTGGGGTAACGCTCAGGTTGATCTTTACCTAAACACATTTTACTCACGGGACACTCGTCGCATTTCGGATTTTTCGGCTTACACACCAAAGCACCGAGCTCCATCAAGGCCTGATTTACTGCTCGCGGCTCCACTTTCTTCACCGCGACGATCTTACGGGCTTCGTCCCAAATTTCTGTTTTTTTTGAATCTGTTTTGTCGATCGCAAAAATCCGGGAAAGCACGCGAACCACGTTGCCATCCACAATCGCCTCGCGCTGATTGAGGGCGATCGAACAAACGGCGCCCGCCGTGTATTCGCCGACTCCTGGGATCTCTAGCCACTCTTCGCGCGTTTCTGGAAAGCCGAGTCCCCGCTTCATTCGTGCTTCAATTGCCTGCGCGCCTTTGTGCAGATTTCTCGCCCTCGAGTAATAGCCGAGTCCGGCCCACAGGGAATACACCTCATCAAGACTTGCCTGAGCTAGGAGTTCAACTCTCGGAAATTTTTCGATGAATTTTTTGAAGTAAGGAAGTACCGCGGTCACCTGCGTCTGCTGAAGCATGATCTCCGACAACCAAACAAAATAAGGCTCCGGTTGATTGCGCCACGGCAATACTCGGGCATGGCTCGCAAACCAACGATCCAGGGAAGTCGCTATCATCGTCACCGACGGCGCTGATCTCGCCAGTTGTTTTTTGACGCGTGGTTTTTTGGTTTTAAGAATCGCCTTGGGTGACACGCCTAATAGTTAACACATTTTGGAAGATTTGATTAGAATGGAATCATGAGAGCCTTTTTAGCATTGTTCGCGCTTCTTTTTATGGATGCGGCACATGCAAAACTTCTGATAGTGATCGATCCTGGGCACGGTGGTTCCGATGCTGGGGCCGTTTTCGACGATCGGAAATCCATCAAGCACCTCTTTAAGGTGCCCGGGAAAAGCACTGCAATCTCAGAGAAAAATCTCACCCTCATGATTGCTCGCGACCTCGCTCGCGAGCTTCTCATCAAAGGGAACAATGTGATCCTCACCCGTAACGACGATAAGGATATGCAGCTCCCCGACCGCACCGCCCTAGCCAATCGTCTGAAGGCCAATGTGTTTATTTCGATTCATATGAATTCCAGCTCCGAGCAGACCCAAAAATCCGGTGGGATTGAGACCTACATCCTGAACCATGCGACGGATGATTCCTCGAAGCGCCTGGCTGACTTAGAGAACAAGGTTTTGAAAGAGAGCGAAGCCACCGCTCAGACTAAATCTTCCAACGTTTCTTTGATCATGAAAGACATGATCCTCGACAACAATCTCGAACCCTCACGGCAGCTCGCCTGTGCGGTTCAATATCGACTCACCCAAAACTCGATCAATCGTGGCGTGAAGCAGGCGCTCTTCTACGTACTCCTTGGCGCCGACATGCCTAGTATTTTGATCGAGGCTGGTTTCATCAATTCCAAGGCAGACCGCGATCGCGTTTTGAATACAAAATCACGCTTGAAGCTGGCGGCTCAAATCGCCGGCGCGATTGACGATTATCGATTGAAAAAGATTCCGCCGCATTGTCGGGTGATTACGGAGAAAACGACGAAGAGGGATTGAGTTCCGATCTCACAGGAACTGATTGATTGGGACATATATCCTGTCACTGCGTAGGCGCATTATTGAGCGTTATTTCGTTAAGGAACTATGAACTTCGCCAAATGCGAAGTTAGTGGCGTTACCCTCGGGGGGGGGTGCGGGCCTTAACTTCGCGTTTTGCGAAGTTGCTAAAGTAAACCCGGACACGACCTCACAATAAAATCAATATATTCGTTTTAAACTTCTGGCGCCCGAAGTGCTCTGTGCCATTTACCGGATATATCTCCGCAAATTCTCAATAAAAATTGTATAAAGTATTGGCCATTTAATCAGTTATTTTTAAGACCCGAGTTCTTGCTGGCGGGACTCACACGAATATAAAGAATTCATTCGCTCCCTATGTCATGACGTCAAGACGTCATGACGCCAGTACAATAATACACAGGTCATCTCAAGGAGTCCGCTAATCATTCAGTGCTCACGCCGCTCACAGCTGCTCGCCTCCAATGTCTAGCTGGTATCATTCCGCACTTCGCGCGCGCGAAGTGCCGCCCACCAATCACCACCTACATCTCATTCTCAATCCACTTTCGCACGCGCTCGGGAATCGCGGGTGGATCGATATTCATCTTTAATAGTCCAAACACTTCTTCCGGCTTCACATTTCCTTGAGGCGAACGAAAAAGGGCCTTGATGTGCCCCCGCGCGATCAAGCGATTCTTTTGCTCGAATCTCTGCTCGATATAAATCCATTTTTCATCCCAGGCCACGATCTTGGTGTGAAGACGATATTTGGCAAAGGGTAAGAGAGACAGACGATAACGAATGTTCACGGCACCCACGAGCGGCTGCCATTGCAACTTCAGCATAGCGCCCAAAACCCCGGAACGAAGCAGTAGATCCACGCGCCCCAGATCCATCAGCGATAAATAACGACCGTTATTCATGTGCATGTTCAAGTCGAGATCATTGGGCATCACTCGCATTTGCAAAACAGATTCAGACAAGGGATGGAGTTTCCGGCGAAACGGCGCTCGAATTAAAACCCAAATCAAACGGAGCAGAAGATTCATAGTAGTGAGGTCCAGAGGCCTTTACCCATTAAACGGGTATTTTTGAGGGAAAAGTCGATTTCAAATAAACCATGTTCAAATTCCTGAATCGTCTCGAAGGTCCAATGCTTCTTCCAACGATCAAGATTGCGTTGAAGATACATATTCCGCTTTTCACCCGAGCGAGAACGCGTGCGCTCTTCCATCAGGATCAATTTCAAGTGACGCAAATTCCACGAGACTAGTCCCAAGATCGGCAACTGCACTTCGATCTCTTCACAAAATAAGTGCATCCATTTCAGGGCGCGTTTTTTATCGCGCGAAAAAAGCGCATCAATAAAATCATCACGGGCAAAGGCATCCACACCGTTCAAGAGCACCTGTGTGCGCAAGTCTTCCTCATTGGCCACGAGTTCGAGCTTCCCGAGTTCTTGATCCACAATCTCGAGCGACCAAGGATCTTGTCCGCGTAGTAACAATAATTCATTATCTTTAAGCGTGATTCCCCGGCGTTTTGCCAAATATCCGATCCATGGCTCCCGGTCCTGTTCGATCACTTCTTCACAAGGAATGGTAGCCACGAGTTCCTGAATTTTCTTCGTCGCTTTTTTGCGGGCGTCGAAATTCTTGGAGATGAATACCACCACGTTACTCACGTCAGCCGCGTCTGCTGGATCATGCGACGGAATGGATTCAAAAAAATCGACGAGTAAGTCCTGCTGTTTTAATTCTTCTGCATTTCGCACTAAAATCACTTTGGTGCCACCCATGAGAGAAAAACCTTGGGCTGCATCCAAGATCGTCGAGATCTCCGAATCACCGCCATCATGCTTTTCAAAATTAAAATCATTGGGCTTATCGTCGCCAAAGGCGGCTTTTTGAATGCGACGAAGAAGCTCGCGAGCCTTCATTCGCTCCGGCCCGAAAATCCAATACGCCGGGCGCAGTTTTCCCGATTCCAGTTCTTTTTGGATTTGTTTCGCTTCTATACGCGGCATAGGTGGGACTTTCCCACCTTACACAGTGTGTTAGCAACCAGATTTTAAATTTATGACCACAATCTGTTGTGGTCCCCTTGCCGACGCAGCCCATCTTATAGTAGAACGGGGTCATGAAGTGTCCTTTTTGCTCCACTCCTGAAACCAAGGTTGTTGATTCGAGAATGAATCAGACCGCAGACATGACCCGCCGTCGTCGCGAGTGCTTGGAGTGCGGTGGACGTTTTACCACCTACGAACGCATCGAAGAAGTGATGCCAAACGTAATCAAAAAAGACGGACGACGTGAGCCTTTCGTTCGCGAGAAAATTTTTTCCGGCATTCAAAAATCTTGTCAAAAGCGCCCGGTCACTACGCAGCAGATTGAAGCGGCCGTTGCAAATATTGAGAAACAGATTCAGAGCTACGGCCTCAAAGAGATTCCGGCAAAAAGCGTCGGCGAGATGGTGATGCTCACTCTCAATAAACTCGATAAGGTTGCTTACGTGAGATTCGCCTCCGTTTACCGCGAATTTCGCGATGTTGAGGAATTTGTGGCTGATTTAAGTCAACACTCTCAGGCTCCCGGTGCTGGCGCGACCTTTGAAAGTGACCGTGAGAACCTCACCTTTTCATTTTTAACTCCGGTGAATGCACCGGCTAGTGGAGAACAAACACAATGAGCTCCACCCCGATCCCGACTTCTGGAAGAAATCCTCACATCACTCCACGCCAAAAAGCGCGTGAAATCGCCTTCCAATTTTTATATCGCTACGACCATGAAGTTCCTGCGTCTCAAGTGTTTGATGAATTCACCAAACACGCCGAACACTTCGATTGCCCGCCGGAATCTTTTGATTTTGCGGCGAGACTCGCTGAAACCACGATTAAGCAACTCACGATGATCGATGAAATGATCCAGAAATATGCCCAAAACTGGCGCCTAGAGCGTATCGGAGCGGTGGACAAATCCATTCTTCGTATGGGAATCGCTGAACTCCTCTTCTTCAAAGACGTTCCCGCCTCAGTGACTCTGAACGAATTGGTCGAACTCAGTAAGGATTTCGGGGAAGCCGAAACCCCAGCCTTCATAAACGGGATCCTAGACCCCGTTAGTCGTGAACCTTTGGCCCTTGCCGGCAAAGTACCTTCGGCTACTTAATCTTAAGACAGTCATTTTCCTGACACGTTTATGTTCCGCACTTTTTATCCTATAATCATGGATAAGGAGAACGCGGCAAAATGCTGATGAATGCTCGCAATACTACAGAGTTTCTCTTCAATCTCACTCAGGAAAAAACCTCGAGCGGAAAAATTCCGAACGTTGTGTTATTTCACGCAGATCAAAAATTTAAAATGCTCGACTGGAAACTGAACGGCTGTTTTTCGAAGCTCGCTCAAAAGGGCATCATCACCGGAAAATACGGTGAGGTCACTCTGGCTCCCGTTCTCTGGAACGGCAAGCAACTCTCTTTTTATATTATCGGAATGGGCGATCGTAAAGAACCGGATGCTCATCTGAAAGGACTGGCGAGTGGATACTAAGCAAGAAGCCAAGAATCTATTTACCGTGAGTGAGTTGGAATTCGAGCGGATTGAAGTCCCTCATTCGGATCCCCGATCCATTACCGAGTTCAAAGAG
>Ga0206918_1015_pt1 | contig 50688 bp, 47 predicted proteins | sample Alteio_BWOrgHeat_69_FD_152950 | JGI IMG/M metagenome (GOLD analysis project Ga0206918, IMG submission 152950) | Enriched cells from forest soil in Barre Woods Harvard Forest LTER site, Petersham, Massachusetts, United States -... | ecosystem: Environmental > Terrestrial > Soil > Temperate forest >... | reverse complement strand
CAAGAGATCCGAAGGGACAGCGTTGCAATACGGATGAAAGAGAATTTCGGCTACCGGAATGCGGGTGTGATCCGAGAAAAGATAATAGATGCTTTTCTTTCTGAGGATCTCATAAGGGTTTTGAAAAAGATTGTTCGTCGTTCCCCGGAAAGACTTCGGCGATCTCCAAAGCGGGTGGGGTAGATCCGATTCCCGTAAAAATGGAATCGCGAGATCCGGCAAGAGGAAGTCTTGATGAGAAGGAGCCTTCTCCAAGGTTTGAGAAAACACCGGTTCCGTGGTCTGAGTTTCTTCTCCGGCGATCGCAGAGGTGATCGGCTGATGCGGAAAACAAAAGATGAGTCCCTCAAAATGTCCTAAAAAATGGTGTGGTTTTTCTGACGCTGAGGCGTGGTGGATCACCTGAGCATCGGCAATGGTGCTGGCCGCCGATTTTAGCTTGGTGAGTTCACCCTCGAAGGACTTAATTTTCTCGAGAACTTCCGCAGGAACACGCGTAATTTCTTCGTAGCTTTGGCTCGCCAAGATGGCGATCACCCAAGTGGCGAGTGCCTGGTGTTTACAAAAAATCCCGTATCCCGACATCGAGCAATTGCATTCCGAATACAAAGGCTGACCGACCAGGCTCATCTCAATTTTAGTTTTAGTAGGCTCATTCAGCTTGAATTCGAGCAAATGTCCTTTGGCGCCGAGGGTGGCCAGTTCGAAACTTTCGAAACCACCGTCACGCAAATACTGCAAACCGCGCTCGAGTGCGGAAGGATCGAGTCCTTTTTTTAACGCAGATTGACCAAGGCGTTTCAGCTCTTGTAGTGATGGAAGTTTCATTCGCATAATTGTGACTGACATTGCGATACACTTCAATGCTTAAATTTAGCTTTATTCTCGGGGAATTTGACGAAAGTTCTTGCGATTTTAATAAAAATATGATTGGCACTTTTTTATTGCAATTCGTCTGAACACGCTGAAAAATGAAGGAATGAAACATTCAAACTCACGTCGGTTTTTTATGAAAACTTTGGTGCTCTCTGCCGCGACCTTGGCAATGGCTCCGATCTTGAAAATTCAATCCGCTTTTGCTGATCCGGTGAAGGATACCGATCCACTCGTGAAGGCACTTGGCTACGTTTCTGACGCGACTAAGTCGGCCGATTGGAAAGCGAAGAAAGACAAGAACGCCAAATGCGCGACTTGCCAATTCTATCTTGGCGATGTGAAAGCTAAGTCTGGAAAATGCCAACTCATCCCTACGGGTGATGTGTCCACCACTGGTTGGTGCCGCTCTTATTCTGTAAAACAGAAGAAAGCGTAAGGCTAAATGACTCGCGATCCGCGGGAGCTCATTCGAAATTACAAAGAGAGTGAATGGCGCACCACACGTCTGGAAGTTCTTCGTCGCTTAGGCGAGTTTCACGATACGCGCTCATTCCACTTTCTGACCCAAATCGTGCAAAATCCGGATGATCTCGCCGAACAGCAGCTGGCGATCTCCGCCATTGCTCGTCGGAAGACGACTTCCGCCCGAACCTTTCTCCGAAATTTTTATCCGCAAGCGCCGGAAACGCTGAAGTCCTCACTCTCTCATGCTTTGGGAGTGGTTCAAGATCTCGCGTCGACCGATCGCCTGCTGAAAGATTGGGACGAGGCCTACCTCAAGCAAGACTGGGCATGGTTGCGCAATATTTTGCTCTCTCTTGGAGAGCTGAAGGCCTTCTCCGCTCTACCGAAAATGATCGAACTTCTTCAAAACCCGAAAACGAAACTCAGTAATGAGCTTTTGTTTGCTTCTTTGTTCTCCTTAGGGCGTTTGTCGCGCTATCCACAGGAGTTTCAAAAAGCGGTGTCTGCCTATGAACCCCGTCTTCTGGAAGACGCGCTCCTTTCTCAGGTTTATCAGTCGGCGCTCACTCAGGTTCAAATCCGGAGTCAGTTCAAGTTAGAGGATTACCTCAACAAGATCTTCACACTTCCAGATCCGCATCCGGTCTTGCCCTTAGAACTTCTCTCTTTTGATCCGGAAGAAGTCGAATTAGGACTCAGTCTTTTCTCTACTAGCAAGGATTGGAAACGTTTCTTGTTTGCGCTTCGAGGAGTATCGTCTGGGAAAAGAGATTTGTATCTCGAGCAAATTGCCCAGGCCGTACGGGATACCGCGGATTCAGAAAATTATTTTGTATTGTTTGAAGCCTTGCGTGATCTTGGAATCAGCGCAGTTCTTCGAGACAAGCTCGAGAAGATCATCAATCCAGCGTCTCTCGCTCTCGAAGTTCGCTTGAAATGGCTGGAGGTCGATGGGGCTTTCGAAAAAGAAGCGCTGACCTATTTGAAAAATTCGAGTGATGAGATCGCGATTCGTTGGATCAACGGTTGGAACGATGATCTCAACGGAAAATTATTGAATTCGAACAAGGGTGATCTCGGTAAGAGAATCGAGTCCTGGATTCAAGCCGGTCTCACTGCTCCGGTGTACGCCCGTCTCATTCGTGCCTGTGCGGAGTTGGGCGTGGAAGTTCCCGCGATTCTGAAAAACTTTGATCCCGACTTTAAAAAGGCTCCGCTGCGGAGTTCGCTTCTGTTGTACTTGGAAAAATATCCGGTCTTGGTGCCGGCGGTATTGCTTGCTCGGGCATTGACCGGACTCACTCCAGCGGAACAAGAAACCTTGGGCTTGAGAATTCTCTCGATTTTGGAAATTTACGCATCCGGCGGATATTGGAACAAGGAATTCGAGGCTGTTTTGAAGCCATTCTACGAACACTTCAGTCCTGAGTTTCGGATCGGCGTGATCCGGATTCTTGCTCACGCTAAGATCAATGAATCTTATCTCGTCAAACAACTCGTCCATGAAAATGAAAGCGTGGTTTTGAACGCGGTCATCGCATTGAAGAGTTTCGATTCATCGGCAGAGACGAGTGAGTCCCTCATTCCCTTTCTCAAATCCACGTCGGAAATTCTCCGCGGGCGCACTCTCGATGCTCTTTGTGCCCATAACAGCTTGAAAGCAAAACAAGCAGTGATGGAGTATTTGAAAAATAATCTTTTGAATGAGGAAGTGGTCGACAAAATCTACCGCTGTTTTGATTCTCAGAAAAAAGGTGGAGAAGGTTTTGTTAAAACCATCGAGGGAATTTTGAGTGAGAACCCGGATCATCCTCAGTGGGAAAAATTGGTGAGTCTCCGCGATCGCTTGATCTTGGACACCAAAACCCTCGCGAATGCTGAGGCAGGGAATACGGTGGGGCAGGACGCACTCAAAGAGCTCGATCAAAAACTCATTGAAGTGATTCCTCTTTTTAATAAGCTTGATCCAACCGTGCAATCGGCCTTGCGTGCAGCGGAACAGCCCTTTCATCAGTCGACCGATCTTCAGAATCTTCCCGTAGATAAGGCACCAACCGTGCTGGAGTATTGCAAGGCGCTCGATTTGATTTTAGAGCGCCATCTCGGACAGAAGTATTTGTTTCCGAAGCTCGATCAACGCTTACACGAATTCCAAACCCTCTGGCACAACGTGGGCTTTTCGGAAGACTATCCTCCTGCCGAAAAAGTACTCATGGTGCTGGGACTAAAGGGCAAGATTACGCCGGAAGGATTTCCTCTCCATAAATCGAAATTGATGTGCGCGACTTTCTTCAACGGGAAAATCATGCAGGATCGTTTCAAAGTATTCGACGGACTCCGGGCTTGGGCGGTAATCTTTTTAATTTTTGCGCGGAAGATCCCGCAAGTGCAGGGAACGCCACTCTTGCCGATGAGTACCAAACTCGACGCAACAGAGATGAATGAAAAATGTATTTCGATTGCGAAGCGCTTGATGACTCTTCAAGATTTGCGAAATCCGGCCGCCCATCGGCAGACCTATACCGAACTTCATCTGGTGAAGAACGTTCGGAATGAAGCGATTCTGCTAGTGAATACGGTGCTGGAATTGGTTCTTTAAAGGATCTATGGATTGGTTGGGGTGAGGTCTGGGCCGGTGGTTGTGCCGGCAATTTTTACTTTCATCAGCTTGCCCATGTCTGGCATGTCTCTTAAGTTCATTTTCATTGAACAGTTTTGGACGTCGCGGTTGTTCATGGCTTCACCAAATACAGTAGTGGAAGGGATTTTGTCGAGGCAGCTGATCTGTTGCACGGAAAGGTAGCGTTTTCCATCCACTTCAAAATACGGAATGTTGGAGCGCATGGCATCGTCCATAAAAAGTCTCGCGTAGGCGGGTTTGATTTCAAGAGTGGCCATGATGGAGCCTTCTTTTTTTCGTAGAAATCTTTTAAGGATCGATCCTTCTTTTGAATCCATGTCGTGCACGCACTTTGTTTCACCGGTGGTGATGTCTTGTTCGCAGGCGAGATTCTTCGTGTGGACGGTCAGGGTGTCCTGATTTTCTTTCCAGGAAACCGGTGCCGCGATCCGAAGAAGGGCAAGTTCCACGACTTTGGCGTCTTGGCCTTGGAGTTCTACTCGTGTGGCATGGGCTTCATTGGAATAGAGGAGTGCCGAGGAAAAAATAATGAGTGTGAGGGCCAAGTGTATTGAGCGCATTTTGAGTCTCCAGTCAGGAGAATATACTCGTTATGGGTAATCTAGTATTCCTAGATTTTTTGCGAGACTGGGATGAAGGGGGGGTTATTACTCACTCTAGAAAGTCACACTTTTAGTGTTACTGGTTACACAAAAAGTGTGACTTTCTAGAGTGAGATATTACTTGCTCATTGTGCGATAACCTCGCTTATATTCGATTTGACGCATAGCATAAAATCTTCTTGCAAATAGATCGGATTGAGGTAAAAACCCTCCGTTATTGAATAAAACCGTATCGACGAGGAGTCCACCCATGAAATTTTCCATGCTTACCAGAGCCTTCACTTTTTTTATCGCCGCTCAATTTTTAAACGTTCAGATCCAAACTGCTTATGGCACCGAAGCGGTGACTCAGGCGAATCCAGAGGTCGCTCAAGCCCTCAAGCAAATGGAAGCAAAGATCCAATCTAAAATCGAAGGACGCAGTGAAAGAGCCCAGCTCAAATATGCTTATCGTCTTTATAAGATCGACGTAAAACTGAGAAATAGAACCTTCAACAAAACTGATGAAGAAATTCAACAGCGCATTGAAGCTCTGGACCAAGGTAAGGTCACTGCTCAGACTGAGACCCTCAATGATGAAGATCAGGAATTGGCACAAACTCTGAACTCCGACGAAGTACTAAACGATTTGGCCGGAGCTCAACACGTAAAGATCTCTTTCAATAAGTCTCAAGTGAAAAAGGAACAGCTTTTGAAAAACTCTGATCCACTCTTGCTTGATTTGGGCAGCGAAGTGAATGACAACGGAACCTTCTCCAAAGCAAGTTTCAACACCTTCCAAAATAAGGTTTTTGAAATGGGCAAGTCTCTCGACTCTCGTGCTCCGGCTTCGATGAATGTGATCGTAAAAATTATTCTGTCTCTTTTGATCGTGGCGGCTGGATTGGCGATCTTGTACTTCGTGCTCGTGGTATACGCATTGACCGTAGCTTTTGGAGGAACAATTAGCTCTGGCGGAGCCATGCTGTTGATCTTCCTCACCGTGGGATCAGTGGTGGGCATGATTTTCGGATTGAAGGCGGTACTAAGTGCTCAGAACGAAATTAATGGTGTAGCCAAAGCTTCAGCATAAAGATCAGGATCACCATGATGATTCCGATTACGGAAGCGGGTCCACCCTGGAGTCGTGGAGCAGACTGCATGTTGCTACGATTCAAGGAGAGGGTGCCACCGTCGGTCGAATCGATGAAGGTCTCCTGATCGCGGATGATCGCTTGTGGCGGCAGATTCTCGTTCTTGGTTTTCATCGGATTATTCGCGCCTGGGATTCTCTTCACGGCTGTACCAATGGCCATGAATTCGACGAGACCCTTGCCAAGATCATAGACTCTGGTTTTCACGCCGATCACTTCATCAGCACCGCAGGCCTCGGCATCGCGTTCAATTCTTGCCAGAGCTTTTTCACGTGCCTCATAAAGGATTTCGGTAAGACCACTGACTTCACCGCCACCCAAGCTTTGGAGGGCGGAAAAAATTCCACCCTTTAAGCCGAGAGAGTAAACAGAAACTCCCATCACGAGTTTGATCGGCTGGTAACCTAGGTTCACCATGTTCCACATTTCTTCATTCGTCATGTCGCTCGTGACGGGTTCGGCTAAATAGTGATCCAGTGCCGGGTGGCGAGACGCCGTTCCCACCATCATCATCTCTTGGGTGCCGAGTACGCTCGAGATCGTGGTTTGAATCCCAATCACGGCATTGGCGCCGTGTTGTTTTGCATTGTCGACAATCCGCTTGAGGGCCAAGTGGCGGGTCTTATCGAAGATCTCGGAATACTGGGGTACTTCACCACGACTCAGTTGCCGAAACGCACCCGAGATATTTCCGCCGAGACCGATCGAGTAGGCGACGTTTCCGAAAACGAAACTCAGTGGCTCAAAGCCGGAATCCATTTGGCAGTACAGCTGTTGCGCGTCGGCTGAAGTCGAGAATTTTTTGGAACTGGAAGCGGTGCTGACGGCGGCCTCACCACCGTGAACGGTGGATCCAGTGGTGATGAACTCCAGGTTTCCACCGTGATTGATGAGATCGAAGGAAACCCCGGTGAGTCCGATGCCACCGTAGTGTTTTGCTTCTTCCATCATCCGATTGAAGGCCCGCAAGCGGCCATTGTGAACGAGGTTTGTGATTTCTGAAACCTCGCCACCACCGAGGGTGGAGAGTCCTGCACCGATTCCACGGGCAACGCCGATCGCCACCACGCTATTGCCAACGCAGAGTTGACCCGGCTTCATCCCGAGTTTGTTCAAACAATAAATTTCATTACCGGATAAACCGCTGACTCGTTTGTGTTCTTCTATCATATTAAAATGCAACGCCGATGAGAGTTCCGAGCGAGCTGAAGCCGCTCATGTCGTAGGCGCCTTCCATTCCGAAGATCAGCCCTTTCGGACCGAAAATTTTGAATTGCACGCCCACAAAGGCGAAGCCAGTGAAGCCACTGCCGGATTTTTCAATCGTGAAATGGGGTTGGGGAAGTGGGGGAAGAAAAAATGGAACGGCGATCGTACCCACGATGTATCTCGCACCGACACCTAAATATGGTTCGGTGGTGTCTAATTTTCGAGAGACGACAAACTCCGGCGAATAAACGTGCACATCTTTGAGGTAGATCGCAGACGCGCTCGCATAGGTGTAGCCCAGTCGAATCGCGGAGGTCACGCCTTCGGCATCTTCGGGATCATTCAAGACAATCTTCAAATCGCCGCCGATGGATTGCTGGCCGTCGTAGTAGAGACCGGAGATGCCCATGTCCATGGTTTTGCTGATCGCTTTACGAATGTGAATCTTGGCCATCGGGAGTGCCGGCATTGACGAGGCGTTTGAACTGTTCATCCCATTTGCCGCCATCGCGTCGGCGAGACCGCTGCCGATGTGGATTAAGGTGACTTCAAAATTGATGTCGAGTCCGTTTTCATCAAAGATGGACTTCGCCCCTTGATAGGGACGGTGGGCGAGATAGATCCCGAAGGTTTTGATCGCCGCAGACGCCACGTTATCGGGAAGTGCTCCGCCCAAATCCGTAGGATTTAAAATATTCAGGTTGATCGCCTGACTCGTCACTGGCGCTAAGAGTGTGCACGACAAAACACAAAAGCGAATGAGCGTTCGCAAGGTGAAGGTCATGAATCGGATTCCGGTTTCTTCTTAAAGTTTTTCAGAACAGTGAAAGGATTTTCTTTGATGAACTCTTCTTGATTCGGAAGAAATGAACTTTGATTCCGGCCGCACTTTAGGCAATCGTCTTTTTCATTTTTATCCGGCTTCGGCTGCATCGGAATCAGGAGCGTGATTTGCTCATGCAAAATTTCTTTCAAATCTGCTGCAGGTTCCGTCAGTACGGTCACTTCATAATCTGAACCCTTGAGATCCATTGCTGGCACGTCGTCTTCATCTTCATCGTCTTCATCGGCAAGCCAATCGTCCATTTCAAGTGAAGTACTTTTATTGGCCATCTCGCGAGGAGCGTCGGCATAAATTTCGGAAGTGGTGAGGAGTAAGTGAAAGGTGGTGTTGATCGGATAGTGGAAAGCATCGGCGCAGAGACTGCAAAGCAAATAGAGTTGAGTCTTCACTCTTCCATTCACGTGCACGAGATCATCGATCCGGCGGAGTGTGAATTCCACTTCAGTAGGACGGGAGCGGGGTTTCCAGTTTGGCGGGCGGATGATTCCATCCATGCGCTCGTCGAGCTGGCCGACGACTTCCATCACCCAAGGAGTAGCCTCATTGAAAGTATAGTGCAGGTCTTGGTCCTTGATCTCGTGGAAGTAAACTTTCATTACTTCAGTTTTCTGGCTAAAAGCGTTGCTCTGCAAGACTTATTTGGTTAGAATCGATTTATTATGCGAATCGTCATGGATTTTGATGGTGTTTACACGGATCCCACTGAAGAAGGGGAAGCTTGTAGCAAGTACTTTCAAGATAAAATCCTAGCTTGTGGACTAAAAAATGTGGGACTCGACACGGTCGAAAGTGTCGACTCGTGGATGGGTGAGTTACGCGCTCGTCAGGCCACCCGCCCATTCTCCTTCGGCTGGAGAAGTGAAGGCCGCGTGTCTGCCTTTACCTTCGAAGATCCCTTTATCCGCAACATCGGCCTCGCTGATTTTCTCGATTATTTGGCCGCAGAAGGCGATAAAAAGGCGAAAGCCATACTCACTTGCCTCAAGGCGAGTGATCAGATTTCAAGTTTCGGCGAGCTCTCCGAAAAGGCCTTTCTTCAACTCAAAATGAAAAAACGCGCTGATCCGGGAGCGAAAAAATGGGTGGAAGACGCGATTCAAAAGGGTCATGAAGTGATCATTGTTTCCAATTCTGCCTCTGAAAAAATCGAAGAATTTTTGGACCAGAACCATTTCGCGGCCGATGCCCGCCCCAAAGTCCGCGGCGGAGCCCGGAAGTTCGGTTTGGGGAAGAATCCACGCCCAATTTTGCTAGCGAAAGACATGGACGGTCAAAAAAACGGAGATTTGAATGCCGATACCGATCGTCCGACCTATGAGGCCGCTCTTTTGGAGCTTCAGCCAGACGCCATTATTGGTGATGTCTTCTGTTTAGACCTCACTTTACCGATTCACCTGAAGAGAACGGGCAAGCTGCCATTCAAGGGTGGGATTTTCTATTTTCATCGCGATTATACTCCTCCTACCATGGTGGAAATCGTGACCGGTCGTGGAACCTTGGTTCCCGAGGTGACGATGGTTCGCGAGTGGGGGCAGGTACCTCTCCAGTAGGTATCAGGTTACTTTTTAAGGTGCGCCGTGTTTGATTTTTTTGCGGGCTCAGTCTAGACTGGGTCCATCTATCCACGACTCCGTAGCTCAGCTGGATTAGAGCACCTCATTTCTAATGAGGGGGTCCCAGGTTCGAGTCCTGGCGGAGTCGCCATTTACACAATCTCATCAAGTCTAAATTCAGGAAATTGCCTTTTAATTCGCGCGAGCGTCTTCAGTTCGGGATTGCATCTCTTCGGATCTTCGAGCCGTTGATAGCTGGATAGATTATTGATCCCCAATGCATCTTTCATTTTTTGCTGGGTAAGGCACATCTTGATCCGAAGCTGTCGGATGATCGTCGCTGCCGCGACACTTGGATCAACTTCAATTTCGATGATATTTCGTCCTTTGAAATTTCGTTTGGGGTGGGGGAAAACCACGTTCGAGTTTTCTGGCTCAGACAAATAGAGATTCAGCGCCTCCGAGAGATTCGTTTCGAGATTTTTTTTTGTTTTCCCTTGGCTTTGGCAGCCGACGAGCTCAATGCACTCCGCCCAAAATCCTACTTTTTCTTGATGAATCTTAAAGTGATATTTCATAATCTTTTAATCCTTTTCAGTAGTTTTCGTTCTAAGTCTTTGGCAAGTTCAGCATGCATCGGAATCGTTTCGCGTTCTGAGCCTTTTCCCATTATTATATGACTTCCTTTTTGCCGTAATTCCTTCCAGCCAGCTTCTTCATAGAGCTTTTTCATCTCTTTGCCACTTTTCGGCATAATTCGATCATTCCTTTACTATAATACCACTTTAAAGTGGTATTATCAATTGTCTGATAAGATGCCGATTTAAAGCAGGATTTGTGCCTTGCTGGAGCAGCCCTGAAAGTTAAACAAAAATCGTTGCGATAACCCCTGAAAAGAGGCCTTCAATGGTCTCCATGGACACATTTCGGGATTCGTTTCAGAGAGGTATACTGGGAGCAAGGGGAACGTTTATGAATACTTCACTTATGCTCATTTTAGGATTATTGGTTTCTATCGCGGGAGCGAATTCGGTTTTTGCACAAAGCGCGAGATTGACTGCAGTCCGCGCGCCGATCGCGGGAGTTGGAAATGTGGTGACTCCAGCGCCTTTGAATGCTGAAAAGTCCAAAGTGGTGACCCATTCGTGGGATCATGGTCAGCAGGGGCCCTCTATCGCTAATGGAGATAAGCCGAGGATAGTAAGACTCGATTGGGATTTTGGCCCAAGCCAAGCTCCGAAGTGATCAACTTCACTCATTGATGTCGGTTCGAGTAAAACTCAGATTCTTATAAATTACACACTCATTGTTTATTAATTGACTTGCGCGCTCGGGTATATTAAAATCCAGCGCATGCTTAAGGTTTTTTCTATTTTTATGTTGGCCGCCCTTGCTTTGAGTTTCAACGTGAACGCTCAAGAAGGAACCGGGCGTGGTGGTGGCGACCCAATCGTGAATTACCTTCATAACTTATATCCGGACAAAACCGATTGTGAAATTGCATTTCTGGTGGTGGAACGGGCTCCTGGAGATGTGGTGCTGGACATCGCCGCCAACGATCCCGAGATGCAAAACCTCATCTCTTCATGTGGATATGAGATTGAGCAGACCGATCTTCAACCCCATAAACTATAAAATTCGCTGATAGCCTGATTTTGTTTTAGAGGCCTTTCCAATCTCAATCCAGTGCTGACACAAACTGAGCGCGCTTCTCGCTGAAATATCAAAAAATGCTTCCACATCTTTCCGTTCAAATTCTTGAGTTTGAATTAAAAACGCCTCTCCTCTAAAACTGGCGGTGCCGCACCAACGGGCATGACTCGTGGATTTCTTGAGCAACACGTGGTGCAGACTCATCGTGATCTCCACCTTTTCTTTGCGGAGTCGAATCAGCATTTGTTCAAAGCGTTTTTGAAATTGGGTGCAGGAAAAGGTTTCGCTATCCCAGAGAATGTCGAAAAAACGATAGTAGGGGATGCCGTATTTTCCAGAGATGAGAAGCCAGTAGTGTACGCCATCGGTGGCGTTGAGCCCGATCGAATGATGTTCCTTTTGTCCTGTTTTTTTCACACTCACGTCACTGGCGAGATCAATCAGCGGGAAATCCTTCTTTTTGGACACCTGATCAATCGTATAAAAAAATTCGGAATCGGGGGCGATCACTTTAGCGATCTGATCGATGAAGCGGCGATTTGGTCCTGGGTACGCGAGAAGGCGCTGCCACTCTTGACTCACTTTTTCGGTTTTTTGAAAGCGGGCAAGTCCCATGTAGTATAAGAGTTCCAGCCAGCCCTCGGGCTTATACCCTGGCCGGTAGAGGACCTTCCAAGCACGCGAGAAGTAATCGAGGGCGAGGTCGTGGTCGCCCAGTTTCAAGTGTGCAATGCCGTACCATTTGTTCACAAAGGCCGAATCAAAGGTGGATTGGTCTTTTTCAAATTTCGCTTCAGCCAGGGCAAGGTGGGTGAGTGCTTTTTTTGCATTGCCGATGCCGACGAGACTCGTTGCCCACACCTGGTGGAGAATGCCCTGCAGAATCGGCTCTGGACTGTGCTTCATCAACTTTTCGATCAGCTCGATCGCGTCTTCGAAGCGCTCCGAACCGTTCCAGCAGTCCACGATCGAAACGACCTTTAAGCGTTCCTGGTAAGTGAGATTTTTAAAATCTTGTTTCTCCAGGCCTCGAATCAGGTCGTAAGATTTCTCATAGTAATAGTTGGAGACATAAATTTCTGAAAAGGTGGCCGAGAATTTTTTCTGGATGTCTTTCGGGTAATGGCTAATCGCTTTGAGCGCGAAGCCAGAGGCGCCTAAGAGGTTGAGGAGTCTTAAGGTTTGAACATGAATCCGCAGTTCGGTTTCAGTTAATTTCGGATTATAGGCCACCTTGATTTCGGTACGGAGGATCCGGAGCGCTTCTTCGTGTCGGGAAATGCGTCGAAGATATTCAGAGGCGGCTAGGCGAGACTCAGCCGAATATTCCGCTAATTTGAGCATTCGGGTGATGAGTCGATGTGCTTCCGTCGCTTCGCCGTCGCGAATGTGGGAATCGATTTTGTTCTCTAAGGCGCGAAGATCAACGGTGCTCATTGCATTCAGTATAAAGTTCATCGCGCAAAAAATCTAGGAATAAAAATGCCTTAGTCCGGTATAGATTAGGCTCATGAAAAACGCTCAAAAACAAATTTCCCTTCTTGTTGCCGGTCTAACTCTGTCTTTGGTTTCCTCGAGTAGCCAAGCTTGCCAAAAATTAGGCGTTGGTGATCTCGCTGTGAATTCAGATTGTCAGGCTCAGATGGCGGAGATCTTTACCAATCAGGCTGTGGCGCCGGCACTTGCAGACGTGGCCGATCGGATGCTGAAAGAACACTTATTTTACAATATTGACGAAGGCTATCCACAAACCATTTCATTTCTTTATGGAGAGTATTGGAGCATGGATGGATCTATTAAATCACCTGCCGGTTTGGACGGAGTAATCCAACGCGAAGATGATGAACTTCGTGATGCGAGATTGATCCGAGTGGATCCGACCGCGATCACGAGTACTCAAAGAGGAATCGTTTATGCCGTGAGAAAATGGGGTCACTATCTCATTAGTTGGTATGGTACCAACGGTGAGTATATTGCGAATAAATATAAAGACGTAAACGCGTTCGGATTTACCGATTTGAGTGATGCGGACGATCAGTTCTATTCAAGCCAGCTCTCTTACGACGATTCGCTAAAAGCACTTTCCGGGAGCGATCAGGTTCTGAAAGCAAACGCGATCTTTTCCCTCATTTCAAATCCAACCTGGACTCGCACCGCTATTCTTCCCATGTTGGATGCCGTTCGTGATCAGACAAACTATGTTTGGGCCCGAAGCGCCGCACTGAAAGCATTGTTGGGGTTAAATGATGCTCGAGTAAACACGATCGCAGAGATGATGTATTCGGACGTGGCAACTCCAATCGAATTGAAAGCAAGAATCCTCAAATCCGCACAGTATTCGGGGATTGAGAATTCAGTAGGACTCGCGATTTCACGTGGACTTCTCGATTCATCCTCACTTTTCATTGCTGCCCTCGCTCGTGCTGAGGTGGATAAAATGAAGGCTGCCGTTCTCCCTCTCGTCGATATTTTGAAGAACTCAAATGCAGCCTTGGCCAGCCTTCGCATTCCCGTCATTCAGGGATTGGGCATCATTGGTTCGGCTCGCGCGCTCCCCGTATTGAAGGATGACCTCTATTACAATTCTTCCGATGTGCCATTGAGAGAGGCGAGTCGGCTAGCGGTTTCCAAAATCGAAGCTCAAGTGAACATTGCGATGATTCCGAGCGGAGATTCGTCGGCGATCCAGTGGTCTCAGCAGATCATTGGTTACAATGATGGATCGGCTCGCCCGCTGGTAGATCAGATTCTCACTCAATACAAGAGTAAGAGAATTCCAGCGACGGTCAGAGGGCAACTCGCCACTTACTTGAAAGCTGAAATTGCATCTGGATATCACGACTACGATCAGACTCTGATTCAAGAGATGAAAACAACATTAAGAGCATTGCAAACGCCTTAGGAGAAAAGATGAAAACACTCATATTAGGACTACTGTTGATCCACCAAGCAAATGCATTCGCCGCCTTTACTGTGTTTCGTTGTACGTCTGCTACGCTACAGATTACCAAGCCCATGGCATACAAAGATTTGATTCAGTATAAAAACCTGAGCGGCAATTTCCCCGTCGAAAGTCTTAGTTTACAGCCATTCTCTTACTCAAGACTCACCACTTACTCTTTTAAGAGATACTACAATGAAGGGGACTATCTCTATAATTTGGTGATTACCCCGAATGCGGCTGAACCGAAAACTGGTACGGCTGTGCTGGATCGAGTGAACGTGTATGAAGGCACGCGCGAGATCCTTCAACCTCAAATGAACTGTGAATTGAACTAAACAAAAAAGGAGAAAATATGAAGACAATGATGATGTTAATGTTGATTTTAGGAAGCCTTGGGACCGCGAGTGCCTTTGCTAGCGAGCTTTGCGGACGGGATACCCCAGAAGGAATGGGCGGAGACGCGAAGGTTTACTTTATTACCAACGACGACGGAAAAAATGTGGTTGTTCCAGCTACTGCAAAAGTGAAGGCAGATTTGGACACGCTCGCCTATCAAAGCGTTTGCGCTCAGGGTAAAAAGACACGAAAAGGTTTTGTTGCGGCTTCCGTTTCAGCGACGAAGAGATAGTCTTAAGACTCTTTGAGAATCGACGAAACCACGGCTTCTTCGGGATGATCGAGATACACGGTTTTTGAAGTAGAGTTATAACCAAACAATTCTCCGAATCGACCCCATTGAATCAGCGTATCGAAAATCTGCTCCGCCGGTTCGTTCGGCAGCCATTCCCGAATCAGTTCCAAGCATTCTTCGTGGGAGATTTCATTTTCAGGCTGCTGTCTTAAGAGAGTCGCTTTCAATAAATCGGCGAGCTTCAATTGTTCCAGCTGCGTGCGAATCATCTTCTTTCTCTGGTTCACATCCGACTTTACGAATTGACGACCCAGATCCGTGAGTACGATTGCATTTTTTGGAGTGTCTACAAAATCCAGCAGCTCGGCCGCCTTCACCATGAGAAGAACGCTGGTGGATTCTTGTTTCAATGCTTGAGCAATCGCAAAGGAGTCAGCGCGTCCACCGTTTTCAAACACGCGATCGAGAAGACCAAACACTTCGTTCAACTGCACGGCAGGAAGTGCTTCAATCGTATTGGCCATCAGTGCTGGTGGCACCCAGTCTGGCGTATCCGGAATGATCGCTTCGGTGATCACGCTGTGAATGTTTTCCACGAACTCTTTGAATCGACCGCTTTTTTCATCGCGCGGATAAGGCAAATCGTTTTTGACGGCGAGTTTGATCTGGCCGGGGTTGGTTCCCATCACGAGAATCTTACTCCCCATCGAAATTGCCTCGAGAATATTGTGGGTGACGATCACGACGCTCTTCACGGGCGTTTTTCCGCTGACCCAGAGATTCAGCACTTCTTTTCGCAATACTTCAGCGGTCAACACGTCGAGTGCACTGAATGGTTCATCGAGACACAGAATCGGCCGCTCCATCACGAGTGCGCGTGCGATTCCCACTCGTTGTTTCATCCCACCCGATAACTCTCGAGGAAAAGCTTCCTCGAAACCCTCAAGACCCACGAGATCGATCGCTTTTTTAATTCTGGCTTCTGCTTCTTCTTTATCGAGCGTGAGCGGTTCGAGTCCGATGGCTACGTTTTGCGCGACGTTGAGCCAGGGGAGTAGAGCAAAGGTTTGAAAGACGAGTGCCACGTCTGGGTTTGGTCCTACTAATTCTTCTCCGCGACGGTAACAGTGCCCGAGCGTGGGTTCGATGAGGCCGGAGAGAATGCGAAGGCAGGTAGACTTTCCAGAGCCAGAAGGCCCGAGAATCGCCAGAATTTCACCTTCGCCCAAACTAAAATTGATGTCGTTCAAAACTTTGATTTTCTGTCCCGAACTGAGGGTAAAACTTTGGTGAATGTTTCTCAATTCAACTAAGGATGATGGGGTTGTTGTTTTTTCCATAGTCTCCTCTTATCTCTCAAACCGAAAACGGGTTTCCGCGATGTGATAAATTCTTGCCCAAAAACCACGGTTCACTAATACCACGGTTGCCACCATCATCAGTAAGCACGCCACCAGTCGTGGATAATCTCCCTGCGACGTGGATTCACTGATCATCGCGCCCAGGCCTCGAGCAATGAGTTGGGTTTTGCCGTAGGCGATGTACTCGGAAACGATACTCGCGTTCCAGGCTCCACCAGCTGCGGTGACCCAACCCGTAATCAAATAAGGAAATACCGATGGCAGATAGAGTTTGGTCCAGAGTGCTTTTCTGGAAACTCCGATCAATTGAAACGAATCTCTTAAGTCTTGAGAAATGGTGACGGCGCCTGCGAGGACGTTGAACAGAATATACCATTGTACGCCCAAAAGCATGAGTAGCGCGGCGCTGACATTAATCGAGAGATGAAAAAATGAGAAAATGCCCAGGGCGAGTGGGTAGATCATCGGAGCGGGAAAAGACGCGCCAATTTGAATGATGGGCTGTAGCCATCGAGTCCATTTTGGAGAGAGTCCGATCATGATTCCAGCCGGCAAAGCCCAGATCGTGCTGAGTAAAACGGCGATGAACACCCGAAGTGCGGTGCAACCGGTACCCACTAAAATATCGCGCCAGGCAACCCACTTTAGGTTTTGAACAAAGAGAATCAATTTGAAGCCGACGAAGAGAAGGCCGAGATAAACCAGAACGGAAACGATTTTTTCTACCGTTTCTTTTTCCATGGTGAAGCGAATGATTTTTCGTTTCGGATTTTTCACCACGGTCACCACTTCTGAGTGAGAGATTTTTCGGTACACGCGCACATATTCGTCGAGGAAATGATTGAAGAGTGTGGTCACCCAACGCGCGAGATTGGATTCGCGGAAGAGCAGGGTCATAAATGGGATGTTTTGAAAATCTTCATGCGATTCAGACAATCTGAATTTGGAAGTCCAGGCGATGACCGGGCGCCAGATCACGAAATCAGAAAATACGATCACACCCACCATCGCCGTCACGCCCCAGATCATTGCACGAGTGTCGCCCTGATCAATCGCGACCGACATGTAGGAACCGAGACCGGGAAGCCGAAAGTTTTTTTCACCGAGGGTGAATGCCTCACACACCGTGAGGAAGAACCATCCACCTGCGATCGACATCAGACTATTCCAGGCAAGCCCAGTTCCCGCGCAGGGGAGTTCAATGCGGAAGAATTTTCGAATTTTGGAGAGTCCGACGTTGTCGCCCATTTCATGCAGCTGCGTGGGGACGGATTTAACCGATGAGATAAAGCTGAAGGTCATGTTCCAAACCTGACCGGTGAAAATCATCAGAATACAGGCGAGTTCGAGACCAATATTATTGTGAGGAAAAATGGCGACCAGTCCCAACACCAAACCAGGAAGGAAGCCTAATACTGGAATGGATTGTCCGATGTCTAAAAGTGGAACGATAATTTTTTCCGCGATCCGACTTTTGGCAGCCATATAGCCAAACGTCAGTGTGAACAGCAGTGAAAGCATGTAGGCGATCAGCGCGCGTCCCATGGAATACAAAGAGTAGATAAAAAGATGCGAGCTCGAGAGATCAATCTCGGCGGCCGGATGATAAACCCCTTCCCATTGATGGGCGGTAATCCCAATCAAATAGATGGCCAATGCAACGAGCAGAATCACGGCGGTATCACCAGCCTTGATTTGACTCCGGTATTGCATGAGAGACGTAGGATTGTACATTAAACTCAGGATACTTCATCATTGAAGACTAGGGAAGTTCGAAAGACTCGCCCGCACTGAAAGCTTCAACGGAGAGCTTCTTTTCCCCTAATTTTGAAAAGAGCAGGACTTGCGTAGGTCCAAAGACTTTTGCGGTCTTGTTGTTGCTGACTAACAGGGCCGTTCCTTCATCAATACCGATCCCAAATGTTTTCTCATTGGCCAAAATGAGACCCGCCAGCCGATTGAAGCGCTGACGAACGATGAAATGCTGATCGACGATGATTTCAGATGGCAAAAGGCCGAGTCCTTCTGCGAGAGGAATTTTGGAGCCGTCCAGAATGGTGAGATTGCCTTCACCAGTGAGCATGCGTTCCGACATCACGGCCGTGCCGGCACTGGTCCCACCAAAAATCACCCCGTTTTGATATGCGATTTTGAGTAACTCTTTCAGTTTCTCGGTTTTAATCGCCTTCATCAGTTGATTTTGATCTCCGCCCGAAAAGAAAATACCCGTCGCCTCGGTGATCATGGGAATGAGATTGGCTTCATCTTCCGCTTTCATCGGAAAGGTCGGAATCACACTGACTTTTCCAGGATGGGATAGGAGAAACTCGCTTTTTGCCCCTTCGGCTCCCTCGGTAGTGGCAGAGGCCCAGGAAAAAACCAAAATGTTTGCAGAGGAGCCTCCGGCTGCGTCTACAAAAGTCTTCATCGCTTCGGGCGGGCGTTTGCCGCCACCGATCATGAGAAGTTTGGTGTCTGCGTGGGCGCTGGTAAAAGTGCAAAGGAAGCCGATGAGAATGAGTGCCTTCATTGGCTCAATGCATATCAGGATTAAAGGAGATGAACAACTTCAGATTTGGGCAGACGGTATTGAGGCCCCCAGGTGCCTCGATCGCTTTCACGGCCCACGGAGATCACCATCGCCACCCGGGCACTACGCGCTAAGCCCAGTAATTTCTTTACCCGACATTCGTCGAAGCCTTCCATCATGCAGCTGGAGAAGCCTTGGGCGCTAATGGCCAATACAAAATTCTCTGCGGCCAAGCATGCCGATTTGAGGGCGACCTCTTGCAAATCACGACGAGTGTTCGGACCCCGTGTAATCGGACGCACGAGTCCCGTTAAAAAGAAGGAAGCCCATTTGATGAGTCCCCAGCTATTCAGAAAACCCCAACGGTAGGTCATCGGAATGAGTTTTTTATAATAGGCCTGGACCATTTTTGGGGCGTTCACACGCTCTACCCATTCAATCAGCGGCTGCTGCGATCGCCGCCAGTGGGCGGGGTCGGCGCTCACCACGATCAATTCTTGGGCCGTGCGGGCCGCCGATTGATTCAGACAAAACTCAATTAATTTTTTTTTATTTTCCGGGCTTTTGACCCAATGGAAGTCCCAGGTCTGGGTATTGGAGGAATTCGGCGCAAGAATCGCGGCGTCGAAGGCGCGTTGAATCACTTCTTCCGGCACGGCTTCGTCGGTGTATTTGCGAATGCTTCTGCGTTTGGAAACGGCTTCAAAGAAATCCATTAGAGTTCGAATTCAGCCAAGATGCCATAGTGATCTGAATAGAGTGAGTCTTCCGTATTGAAAATCACCTGCGAGGAGATCGGGGTGATTGCGCCGGAATGAAACATGAAGTCGATACGGTCTACGATCATCTTGTCGTGGGTTTTGATTTCGTAATCGTGTGCATAGTGATTTTGGTAAGAATCATAAGTGAGGCCGAGGTCAGTCGCGGGATGGGTATCCGTCCAAGTGTCTTTCAGTTGCATCTGTCCGAGCGCATATTGATAGGTGGTCGAAGCCGGACCGCAGTTGAAGTCTCCGGCAATCAAGAGCGGTGCCTTCGGATCTGCGTAGTAATCCGTAAATATTTTGAGTTGTCGAAGCTGATCGCTTCGGAGATCGTCGGTTCCGCCTGAATCCAAATGAGTGCCGGCGAGATTAAATGATTTTCCGGAAGGGAGCGTGACCGTCACGATCGCAGCACCCTTACGAGACAAGCAATCACTGGAGGCACAATGTTGATAAACGAGAGAAGCGACCGAATCAAAAGGATACTTGGAAAGGATTCGAGTCCCGCTACTGGATAATTTTGGAAACATGCGCGGGCCATTCGCCATGTACGGATAAAGATAACTTTGATAATCTTTTTTTCCCTTGAGAGAAAAAACCTCATCGAGCACGACGAAATCGGGATTCAGTTTTTCGATCGCTCGCATGGCTGCGGAATATCTCCAGGTGTCCCAAACTTCGAGTGGTACGCCCCAGGTATTGAAGGTAAGCACTTTGATTTTCTCCGCATGAACAGAATCCAGCGCAAAAAGTTGAGTGAGCACGAGTAGTGTTGCAAACCATCCAGGTCTGCGCGATGAAATCCGTTTCATCTCTCTATTATTGAATAAATATTAAATAAATGAAGTTAAAAAATCTTTGCTCACAGAAAAATCATCTGACGCTGACACAATCCTGACAATCAGGGTGCATCGATCGGTGTCGTCTTCGCCGGGCCATAGAGCAATCGCGCTGCAGCAGATGTACGCAGGGCCCAAGAGTGACTCGGGAGGTATTTTTCTGTCAGTTGGTTTAAATAAACCAATTCATCCCCAACGTCTTTATGTTCGCCCATGACGCCGGCTTCAATCGCTTTTACCTTGTCGCCGTTCATAAATTCCGCGGCGAGTGAGAAGACTCCGCCCAAATGGGCCGGTCCAGACACGAGTGAAACTCCCGGCACTGCACGAATTCCAATGCCTTCCAAAGTCCCACGCTCTAGGGCAACTTTTGCAGCCCAACGTGCTGGCGCGAGCCAATTGAGAATCCCCAACAATCGTTGAGTCTTCGGATTATCTTCGACGATATTTGCTTTCATCAGGCGTTTTGCCAGCGTCGTGGAAACGGTGAGCGCACAAGACTTTTCATCGAAACTATCCAGCATGTTGGTGGAGAGCACGTCGTCGTGGTTGCGATCGCAACGGTTCATCATGCTTTCCAACAAGATTGAAGTGAGGTTGAGAATATCCAAATCGCTCGGTGCGAGATAATCCGTGCCCGCTTTAGCGCTGGCGAGGACTTCGGTATAAACCACGCCACAAGTTCTTTCAAATCCCCAGTCCAAACATTCATTGTAAATGCGTGGGAAGTGATCGTGAAGCATGCGAGGAAGAAGTTCGACAATCCGGCGACGCTTGATTCGAGTATTGGACCCGACTTCGACTGGCGAGAAATCATAGCTCTGCATGTATTCATTACGGAGCCCGCCGAGAAGATCATAGACGTAAATGAAGGACGTGATCCCTAAACGATCGATCGTGTACGTAGGGTGTTTGTCGGCATCATAGATCGTAGACGTAATCTTTTTCAGCAAGGTTTTCTTACCACCGTCGCGATCCGGTAAGAGGTCCGCTGCCATGGCTGCTACTTCGCTCAGACCCTGACTTTTTAACTTAGAGATTGAATCTTCCGTGGTGGAGTTATCAATTGGTTTCTCTTGAATTTGAAGAATAATGTTTTGAGCAAAAGCATTGCTATCTAGGAGGGCCACTACCGTACTGACGAGTTCGGTAATATCCGAGCCAACGAGACCATTGCCAGTGGTATCGAATGCCTTGATCAGATAGTCGGCTACGGAATCGTAAAAGGAGACCTTACTGATGAACTCAAGGTTGTTATCTCTCACGAGGACGGCGTACTCATCATTGTAAAGGCGGCTAGCAGTGTCGTATTCACCTTGGAACTTACACTTTCTCCATTCCTTGAATGAACAAGTCACGTTTTGCTGAGTATTCGCAATTGCAGATGTGAAGGTCGATACCCAGTTTTGTAAAACGTGCGCGATGTCGATAAAAAAGGAAGGGCTAAAAGACTCTTCCGTTGATTGTGAGTTCAACTGAGGGAGCCAGTGCGTGAGTGCGAAGAAATTGTGCGGTTGTGGAATCCCTAATTTTTCAGAAAAGGCCCGTACGCGATCGGTTGGAAAAGTCGGATGGTTATGATCCTTCATCCAGCTTTCGACTTTAGTGACGAGAGTCGCATTCGCCGTCACCAGTTTTTCCCGATCGGTGATCGGATTCAAACCATTAAACATGAAATCAAACACGGGAGCAGTACTTTGGAAATGATCGACGAGATCGCGAAGACACTGACCATTCTTTTTTGCATTCCACATCGTCGGATCCACGCGATCACCGCAAAGACTGGAAAATACAGAAATCACTAGATTCACGCCGCTGTCCATCGCGTCTCGCGCGTGGTGATAGTTTTTCGGCAACCATGGCTCGATCATCTTACCCACTTGTGGAGTGGTCAGGGCATCGCCGCCGCCGAGTTCAATGAGAGATCCGAGGAATTGCATGAGTCCGATGAGCGATTTGGAATTCAGTTCGTGAGTGTCTGATTGAAAAAAGGTTTGGTAGAATGCTTTTCCCTGAACGCGATGGTCATCCACCCAGTTTAAGAGCGCCACCACTTGGTCGCGGCTCACGCCACCAGAGAATCCGAGCAAAGCCAATGCAGAGCGGGCACGGAGCACAGAGGTTTCAGGATCATCGCCAAGCTTTGCCAAGCCGATCCTTGCCAACTCGCTCACTTCGTCCAAGCTCAGGTGATTTTTGCTCTGACCTTTGATCTGGTCAAAAGAATCCAGAACCATTTTTTTGTATTGTACAAACGTTGATTTTGCTTCGGATTCGTTATCGCTAAACAGCGTTTCGATCGGAGGCAAGGGATTGCTCGTGATCGTGACCACTTTTCTTGGTGGGGCTTTTTCACCCCAAACCGAATGAGCCAAACCGCAAGAAGAGATTTGAGAAGCGATTACCAACACTGCTGCTACACGAACTAATTTTTGTTTTACCATATGTATCTAAGCCCCGCTGAAAATGAGTCTTCGGCGCGCCATGCACCGAAATAACTGTTGTCTTGTCCTGACAAAACCCGAAGGGAAGTGAGGACGGAAAAATTCTTGGTGAACGCATACTCGAACTCGCTTAACCAGTACATGCTCTGTCTGGTGTCGAGTAGGGTTGCTTGAACCAAATTTCGAAAGGTGAGTTGGTTGGTGATATCGAGCGGTAGCTTCATGAACACCATCAGGTCTGAAAATTGAGGATCGTCGTATTGGTGTTGTAAATGCGTGAGTAAACCAAAACTTGCTCGCGTGGTATGCGCTTCTACGTTCGGATTGAACTGAGGTGAATTAAAGTATCCAGTGACCGAAACATAGTGCTGGGTGATGTCGTGCCAGCCTTGTACGAATTCAACCGCGGGTTGAAATAACACTTCTTTGAATTGGGTTCGCCAACCAGTCCAATATTCGCGTGGGAACTGCGGATCAATTTGAACTTGAGCATTGACCACATAGGGAGTGACGGAGAGCACTGCCGTGGTGAGAGGAATTGGATTTGGTTTCGGCGCAGAATAGAAGTACGCGTCCATATTGGTGCTTTCGTCATCATGAGAGATGCCGGCAAAATATTGTGGACGGAGTAACAATTCGGAAATTTGTCCTAATTGGAGTTGGTAGAAAATCGGAAGATTAACGCCACCGGTGTTCACGCTGGCGGGAGGGAGACGGGCAAAACGTTCGGGACTGATGTCGCCACCAGTATTACTGAATCCCAAAGACGGACTAAAGGTGGGTAAAAAAATCGGAGAGAATTCGAGCAGGCCAGTCCAACCATTTCCAAGACTTTCGTGAAGACCCGCACCGATCCAGCCCGATACACGAGGTGCCAGAGCATTCAGTTGGTTCTGAGCCCAAATCGTTCCAATGGCGTCGGTTGGTTCTACGGGAGAACTGCGAGTGAGGTTCAGCGGATGTTCCCGCCCAAACCAAATAAAGTTCTTTTTACTATCGTCTAACTGAAGATCAAATCGAAGTGGATCGGGATCCAAGCTCCAGGTGCCTTTCGTCCCAGAAGAGTAGTAGGCATTGATGTGAGTGAGGAAATTCTCTGTTTGGAAAACGGTGGTGTTATTTAAGTAGAAAGTGGGACCCTTGTCGGTAGCATATTGAAAGATTTGGGTTTGTAGGTCATCTTCAATGGAAGCAAAACCAGATGAAGCATTCAGGAGAATACCCATAGTGGAAATCGCAAAAATTCGAAGAGAAAACCCCAATCGCATAAAGGCGGTCGTATCAGGACTAACGCACCACGTCAATCAGTTTTTTACACTGATGTTATTTGGTATTTTTATCGTGAATTCCTATGGATATTGCTCAGATTTCCAGCCTGATTTAAAAGTGGGGATTAACGGTCGGACTTACCCGATCGGAGCCCAGATCGTCGGCAATTTGGGAGTGTCTTATCCGCTTTGGGGAGATACCGGAGCGTGGAAATACGGGTACGTTCGCGGTGGAATCAACCTAATGACCAGTGGAGTGGTCAACCGGGCGGGTCTAGAGCTCCAAGTATTTCCGATCTCGATCCTCGGCATTTCCGCGGGCTACGATACCGGCGTTCGAAACTTCATTCCGAAGTGGCTCGATTGCGACCGCTATGAGTGCGTGGGCCGCGTGGATCGGAAAAATGTTCGGGTAAATCTAGTCGCGGCCTATTCTGGTTTCTCGTTTGGCTTCCTCGCTCGTTATGAGGAGTTCAAGAGTTTCGCTTCGTCGTCTAAACTCGTTTATGATGAAACCACTTTGCTCGTGGGCCAACACAGCGGTGAAAATGTCTTTACGATGAATCCCGTCGTTCTCTATCAGGTGGCCGATCGCATGAGTGTGGGATTCATGTCTCTCTATAGTCACGCGATCGATACGGGTGGGTCTTCCAATTTATACGGCCCAGTGATGACCTACGCTCCTGAACCAAAACTAAACATCTTAGCCGGTGTGGGACTGGATGCCTCTCCGATCGTGAATTCCGCGATTAGTGGTTTCTTCGTACTTCAATACAACATCAAGCCATCGATGAGTGTGATGGATCTTGCTCTTAGAAAAACCGAAAATAGCTCCGAAAAATAACTATTCCAGGTGCTTCTGAATTCCGAGTCCAATAATGAAGAAGTTATAATGGGATCCGACGTTGTTGAAGCTGATCGCGGTGGCGAGACCTTGGCGATAACGAAGATCTAACACGAGACTCAAATTTTCACCGAGATCCTGATTTGCCTCCAGGCTTGCCTGAACACCGAAATGACTTTGATATCCGCTGGTGAGTCCAGCCACTTGATTGCCACTGACTGAAAGATTCGTAGAGCCAACGACGGCATAGTCCACTCCCGCGGCGACTGAAAAAAATGGGGGGAAGAAAACGTAACGATACATGAGTGGCAAGATCCAATAGGAGCCAGTGGTTTTCAATTCCCCGAATGCCTGCTGGGTTGAAATCGAGGTGGGAATGAATTGGAAACCTGATTCAAGTAGGCCTGGTCCAAGATCAATGCGCCCGAGGAAGGTGTAACCGATTTCATTTTTGGTGCCGCTATAGAGAGTTGGCTTGGGGTTAATATTGCTGAAGTTGTAGCTAAATAAACCCAGCATCTCATAAGCCCGAGATGGACTGACGGTGAGTGCAGAAAGAATCAAGATCAAAGCCAAATTCAGACCAAAAGTAGCTCTCATCCCTCCATTAAACTATAATAGACCCCTGAAAGCCATCCTAATCAACTCGATTGACATGGTGTATAACCACGTGTAAAAACCGGGCTCGCTATCCAGGGGGTTTTCATGAGCACGGCTAAAAACTATATTCTTTTTTCTTTTATTTTTGCTTCGCAGGCCTTCGCCAGTTCTGATCGGAATATCAAACCCGATGTAGAACGACTTCTTCATCGCGGCGGGGCAATCATGAACGCCTTTCAACTCGATGAAATGGGCCTCAGCCAAAATCAAACCACGATTCAACCTTGGACGAGTAGTTATTGGCCGGATTCCATTGGCGGAATCGCGAATCGCTATCAAAAGAAACTCATGGCGGGCTTCGGTTCTCGCGTGGGGATCGTTGCGAACTTTAATTTGAACAAGGGCGCGTGGAAAGATCACGACGAGAAGACCATCAAAAAAGTAATGAAGATGGACGAGAAAAAAATTGCTCGCGATTTGTCTCCATCAGAGAAATACGATCTTCTGATGGGGGACATGAATTTTACCCTTACGAATAATGTCATTGATGAGATTCAATATCGGTTTGATCATAAACAAGATGCCAACACGGGCTTGTGGATAGAGAAAAAGGGAATGATGACCTGGGTGGGGATTTGTGACGGCTGGACTGCTGCTTCTCTCCATATCCCGCGTCCGGTTAAAACCATCCAAGTCGTCGGCGCAACCGGGCAAACGATTACGTTTTATCCAGATGATTTGAAGGCCTTGGCATCACAGTTGTTTGCAAGAGCAAATCAGTGGATGAATATTGAGCGTGAAGGAAGTCGTTGCCGCGATAAAAAACCGAAGCGTGATGAATTTGGTCGTCCTGCAAAGGATGAATGCCATGATATCGATGCAGGGCTTTGGCATACTACTGTGATGAATCGGATCGGGATCGATAAGCGTGGCTTCATCATCGACGTCGATAACAAGAGTTCAGTGAATAACCATCCGGTATTCGGATATGAAGCCTACTATTTCAATCCAATCACCGGCGTTTATGACACACTTAAAAATAGTGTGGTCGCACTATCTGAAATGCATGATGGGCTTGAACCACTTCGGAACAAAAATGCGACGAAGGTGGTGGGTGTTGAAATGCACTTGGATCTTTTAACGGAAGACTTTCCAAAGGCTCGGGAAACCGACGGTCCAGAAGATGACCACTACAAACAAAAAATCACTTACGTCTATGACATCGAGATGAATGATCAGGGCGACATCGTCGGCGGTCAATTCCGCGAAGGTTACAAACGTGGCGAACCTCAGCCCGATATGCTTTGGATGCTCGCTAAATATCAACTCGCTTGGTCTCGTTCATCCGCTCAAGCCGATGAGGGTCCAACCATTGATAAAAACAAGATTGAAATCTGGGGCAATATTAATTGGAGATTCAAAGGCGACGGAAAGATTCCGGCCGACTGGTTAAAAGCGCACTACGAATCTGCGAAGCTGACTCTTCCAGGCAACCAACCTTGGGCGATGATTCAGTCTCCCGCACCGCTCGCGGAGATGGTTTATTATCTATTTGATCAGGCGCGGGAATAGTTTCATCAAAAGTGGAGACCCGCAAACAATGCGATGTCACTCGCGCTGTACTTGCCGTCAAGACTCGGTGAAATTGAATTTTTTGCCGTACCCGTGTTGAAGGTGTAGTCCAAAGCGAGATCGAGGTCGGCGGGATTGCCAAGTACATTGACGTCTTTCCATCCGCTACCCACATCGATTGAAATTTCTGGACCCGGTGCCGTGAAACCGGAATTGGCCTGATTTTCGGGAGTGGTCGGAGTCGAATATACGGTTCCGAATCGCCAAACGCGTTTTTCACTCGAAGAATACTGTGCGCCGATTCGAATCGTGTTTTCATTTTTCCAATTCAAGGGAATGGAAAGGTTCGCGGCTGGAATCGGGCCGACTCCGGAAATCACCAAGGGGTCACCGCTGCCGGCAAAGGTTTTATCTTGGGAAGTCCAAATGAATTCGTATTCGAGAAAGATTTTCCAATCGTCGCTCACGTCTAGATGCCCGCCGAGAGAGGCGAGTACTGGAAAGCGACTGGAGATATTAAAGGTTCCGCCGGTGACCGGTGTGATTGCGGAATTGCCGGCGAGCTCGGCCGAACCACTGGAAGTGCCGTTCGCCGTGAAATCAATCGCGGTACGCACGGAAGCTCCCACACCCCAGCTTTGATCGGGTGGCGCGTATTGAGCGCCGAAACGAAAACCACTCGTGGTCAGTTTGCTCGCGTTGTTCACTTGAAAGGCGAATAAAACATTTCCCGGAAGAACCGCAGCGGCTTTGGAGTTGATGAGGATGAAAGTGGGACGCCAGGTGCCACCGATTTTTAAGCCTGGAAAAATTTCATAACCTAGTCCAACGCCTAGTTCTGCAAGTACGGTAGACCCGCCGAAGTCGGGCTTTAAAGCGGTGAAGTTAGCGCCGAAGTCTTGATTGCCAAATTCAGATCCCAATCCGCCTGCAACGAAGAGACCCGCGCCGAAGCCGAGACCTTTGGAAATTTCTCTCGCTCCAAAAATTCCGAGGATGGGCACAAATTTATTTGATGTTGCATTTGGTAAGCCGAGAGCCACCGGCATATTCCGGATGACGGTCCCACCAGCCAATTCCAGATCCAAGTCCCAGCCATGCGAAGAGGCTAATCCAGCCGGATTGAACGCGACTGATTCAGAACCAGTGGCGCTCGAAACCGCAGCGCCACCGATCCCGGTGAATTTCCCCGAGAAAAGATTGTGAGCATCAAAACCGCCGGCGGTGGCGGTTCCGAGATAAAACAAGCTGCTCAATAGGGCGAAAAAAAGGGTGCGTAGAAGTGCCTTCATAAATCAAGAAGGCTTCGATGCAATTCCCCCGCCATCGATCAATGGCATTTTAAGAATAGGTGAAGGCTAGAGCGGGCAAAATGCCACGCTTACATTGGCTGATAGATTTTATTCAAGAACTCGAAATCGCCCGTGAAGGTGATTTGGTGAGTCGGTTTCCAGAATAGATCCGGATGCACGCCAGTGGTAATCCAATAGCCTCCGGTGATGTTGTTGTTGGCGTCCATTTCAAGAACGTATTCAGTTTCTTGAATGGCACCCACGAATTTATCGGTTCCGGTAACCGGTTCCCATTGAGATTGATCGAGTTCGTCGGTGTAATGCATTTTCGCGTGAATGCGAATCGCATTGGCCGCATGAAGAGAATAGGCGCTGCCGACGACTTCAAATTCGAAACCATAGATCGGCTGATTCCACGTCTCTTTTCCGATCTCCACGTCGGATGCGAAGGCCTGATGCCTGAGTCCGATTTCATTGGCAAGGACGACATGGTAAGCGCCCGGATTAATATCGTCGCAACGAGCTCCGCCTAAAATAGTGCAATAACGTCCGACAAAGATGGGCCCCAGGTTGACGTTGAATGCTGCATGATAAGACATGAGCGCTTTCACGTCTGAAGAGCCAAAGGGAATCATGATTCCTTCTGGGTTCTTAATGTCGACGGGTTTAGGTTCGCGAAATTGGATTGCGCTTGCCGTCCAACCATCACAGATTCCTTCGTAGTCTTTTGCATTTGGTTTTGCGTTGACGGTAGCGACGTGATTGGTGAGTGGATAGTCGTACATGCCGCGAGCCAAATCATATTTTTCAGCGGGTGAAAGTTGCGCGAGTTGGGCGCGTGTCATGCTTGCCACTTCTGCACGCAAGGGTGAACGGTAGCCGAAGCCTTCTTTCGATGGAGAATTCCAACGAAGATTGATGCTACCTTTGTTGCGTGGCCAATAGCTTTCAGACCACGGAGTCTTGTCTACGTCCAAGGAGCCTTTGAGTGGAAGCGCGTTGAAATTGTATTGATAGTGGGAATCAAATCTTGCTGGATCATTATAACTATCCCAAGTGTCGGCCTGGGTGTGGATCGTACTGAATAGAATGAGAATCGTAAGAAATTTCATAGGTCCCCTTATTTTTTACTAACCTTGTTTAACGCTTGTTTAACAATGGAGCTGCAATATTGATTCCCAGCTGAAGTAACACATCAGGCCTGCTGAGAGAATATTATTTCGAAACGGGACTATTTACCCTGAGCGAACGGGCGAAATGATGCAGCTTGCATTGCGTTAATACCACCACCACCAAGGCCAAAAAACAGGCACCCATTCGTAGTCCGATGGAAAGGCCATGAACTCATGAATCGGAAAATCCGGGTAATCAGGATCGGCTTGGAATTCCGCGTGGTTCATGGGCTGGGTATCTTGACGATTGAAACGAGTGAGCTGTTGTTCAGATTGATGATGGGTGTAATGCACCTTCCATGAAAATTGAAAACTTTGGAGCTCGGCATCGGTTTTGATTTTTTCGGGCAGGAGGAATAAAAGTTCAATCACTTGTTTTTGGTTTGGAAGAAGTTCGATCAGAGGTTTCTTCTGTGGATTTCCAAAAATTTGTGACGGGTGGATTTCCTTGGAATCGCCGTTTAAGATCAGTGTCTGTTCTTGCGGGTCGATGTATTCCAGAATTTGATTTCTTTTCATCCCGGGATCAGGACTCGCCACTTTTTTTCTTGCGAAATACATCCGCATTCTCAAGACGGCATTTTTTTTCTCGTCTTTTTGAACACCCAGGGAAACAATTTTCATTTTGAGTTGGGAACTCTCGGGCGGAATCAAATAGACGGCACCGATATGGGTTTTGAGATCTGCCTGGGCCCCAGGACCACCGACTTCAGCTGTATAATAATAGTGGGCGCAGCCGAGCGTGGTGCTCAGAAGAAGAAGGCTCGTCACTCGGAGTGACGCTTTTAGGAAATGGCTCATGGTTTAGTTTCTAGCAATACGTATGCCGTGAATTTTCTCGACGGATGATCATTGCCAAAACGGAGACGAAGGAGTGGCATCAGCAGTTTCACCCACCAAGGTGCGGGCATCTTCCGGCCCAGCTTTTGGGATTGATCTGCCAGATAGCGAATTTCGCGATCCTTCCAACCCAGGTTTGCATAAAATTCAAACCAGTTTTTCGGATTGAAGAGAAAAGGAGCATTCTTCATTTGCTTCATCTGTTTCCGGTTTCGTTTCATGTAATGAAAAACTTCCGGTGAAAAATAGTCGGTGATCCAAAAACGGAAATTGGATTGAGCGCGGAGATCCTTGGCGAGAGATGCAACTTGGTCTTCGGTTAAGTAGGGAGTCACTCCTTCAGTGATCACGACCACTTTCTTCGACTGCGCATTGATCCGGGCAAGAAGTTTAGCGCGAGCGGCGACATCGGCGAGGTCGAGTCCTACGCGTTCGAGTTTGCAGGTGGTTTTTTCTTTTCCTAATCGATCTTCCTTGAGCTTCACCATGTGTGGATAATCCACTTCAATCCATTGCAAATTTTCCGGAAGCTTCATCCGGTAAGGGCGGGTGTCGAGACCGGCGCCAAGGTTCACCACCGTGTCCACGCCTTCGGCAATTAAGCGCTCGAGAAAAGAATCGATGATCGTCGTGCGAATGATCACGGCCCAACCGGTGTAGATCGACGAGCTCATGCTCGCAGCGATTTTTCGTCCGCGGTCTCCGGTGAGGATACCTGCGTAGGGATCCTTAAAAAGCGCGTCTGGTCTTTTTGATTCTTGCTCACGAAATACAGCAACCCAAAGGGCAGTGTCGGAGACATCTTTGATTTCAGCGTTGGTTTCGGTGGTCGACATGTGGCCAATATATCATATCGCCGATCTGACGCGCCACATTTTTGGCATACCAAAAGTCATCAAATTCCTTTAAACTTGAGGAATGGCACTGGGCCCGAAATCAAATGTAAGTCTGGCTGTTTTTCTTTTGCTGATGGTCGGATCGATTTCGGTGTCCTATGCAGAAGAGTATCCGCTGACTCCTTTGAGTGATCTCGGCGTTGAAGTCAAAGTTTCGAAAAGTGGCGCCGACACGATTCGCGAGTTCTACGACACTAAAACGAAAACGACACTGTTGTATGACTACAATTCTTCGAACGTTTTAATTTCCATCGAAGCTCGAAACGCATTTGGCAAAACAATCGAAAAAACGCGGTTCCTTCCGAATCGACTTTGGAAACAAACGGCGACGGAACTCCATGAATGGTTCAAAGATTCACGTGGCCGGAATATTCACCGAATCACGTCCTTGACTGGAGCAAGAAAAACGGTCGAGTTTCCCTACAAACCAAATTTGAATCAGGTGTGTCCTGCTCAATCTGATACTAAAAACGCGGAAGACATCCTCAAAGTTGTCGAACCACGCACGAAGGATCATCTCGGAAACGCAAAAGTGACCACGAACGATTGTGATGCTTACCCAGGCGGCAATAAGCGCCTCCTGAAAGACATGCAAAAGGCGATCAATATCGGAGTGACCTGCCTGGCGGGAACTTCGCCTGAGTCCAAAGTCGAGGCGACTAAACTCTTGGCATACTTTGACAATCCAAAATCGGATATTAGCATTTTTTGTGCGAAAACGGATGCGACCATCCAGGTGAGTCCAACGAAGAGCGACTCGGTCGACAAAGGCACCTTGGCACGTGCGCTCATCCCACCCGAACAAGGCGGGCCCGGGATTTTGATTAACGTGTCCAACAGCCAGAAGGCATCCGCTGCGGAGAGGGAAGCAACCTTATTCCACGAGATGCTTCATTGGTTGGGGATTTTGCACAATGAAAGTTTCGATACGCCGTACATTGCAGAGAACTGTTGTTTGTCTGAAGATAAGAATTCTCCAAGAACGAAGAAGGCGTGTGCGCTACTCTCCAAAAGCCCACGCCCTAGCATCGACTCCAAAGAGTACATGAACGACTTTACCGACCTCATGCTTTTGAATTATCGTTCGATGATCCCCATGGATCTCATTCAAAGCACCACCTTGAAAAAGATGGCGAATAAACCGCTGGATCTGAGTAGTGAGTTCGAAGCCGATCAGAAAATCCGAAAATACGGAAACGTCACATCGGATGTTCATGCAGAAGTACTCAAAGATCTCGATCCGAAGCTCAAAGAACCGGTTACCTACATAAAGGACGGCTCTAATTACGGACAAGCCGTGGATCTAACCGCTAGTCTCGTTGCATTGATGTATCAAAAATCAAGTTACGAAGACTTTGCTCAGAGTGCGGATCAGGTAAAAGCGAAATATAAGGAACTCATTGCGGGCGCAAAAGATGATGCTGAAAAACAGAAAATCAAAGAGAGCATTCACACGTGGATCTCTGAATATTCTCTGATCTCCTTTGACGTGGCAGATCCAGTGGAGTCCGGTAAAGACTTTTCCTATAAGGTTTGGGAGAACCTCGAAAAGGATTTGTAGAATCAAATTTATTGGGAGAGATTGCCGGAGGTACAAACAATTTTTGCATCGTTCATAAACGGCGCGGTACACGCGGAACCACTTTTGAGATTAGGGCATTTCGCCAAGTTGGAAGTGCAAGGGATTGAAGCGGGGCTGGGTACCGTGGTCGTGCATGATGCGTATTTGAGCCCGGCGCAGGTTTGAACCACTGCTGATGCTACTGGCGCCCCGAGAGTGAGAGCAGTGGCCGATAGTGGATGTGTGAGAGTGACGATTGAAAGTAAACCAATAAACTTTAAAATTTTTTTCATCTGTTTTCCCCTGTGAGCAATTGTGCTCACTGTGATTATCCCCTTTACCGGGAATATACACAATATGTGTCGCGGGTGACCTCAAGGTGGCGTTGGACCAGAGTTTAAATGGTGGCTCGGGGCAGACTTGAACTGCCGACCCCTGCGTTATGAATGCAGTGCTCTAACCAACTGAGCTACCGAGCCGTAACTGAATGGAATTTCAGAAAAATAACCCGAATGGGCACTTGACGCAACCAAAAAGTTGACCGGTCTAAACTGGCTTAAAATCCCTCCAAATTCAGCTAAGTCCAGGAAATTAATGAAATTCATGCGCAATGCCGAGGAGTGAGGCGGAGACATATTTGTTTAAGTATATAAATTTGGGACTTACCTTACTCACACTTTTCGTCACGACACCGTCGTGGTCGGTCACCCCAGTTGCGGGTGATGCGAGTCCGATTCTCAATACGACGTCGTTTGTGATCCCGTACGAGTCCTACGACTACAATAAGATGTTCGCCTACACACGCGAGTTGCTGACGAGAAAACCAGTGACCGACATGTTGAAAGAGATTTTTGCGGAGGAGTTGAAAGTATCTCCCGCATTGGCAAAAAAATTGGCGATCGATGCTGGTGGAATCAAAGAAGTATCAGAAGCTCAGTTCATGCTCTTGTTGGAGGAGAATAAAGATCTCTGGCCAATGCTGGATCAATACATCAAAGCGGTTCCTCGAGGTGCTTTGACCGAAAAGAACAAAGCGATTCATAAGTTGTGGCACGACAAATTCAAAACAGTGCTGGATAATCCAAAATTAAAAGCCAATTTCAAAAAGTACAACGATCCAACCAGACCCTTTGAGTTGAAAACCGAATCGGGTGGACCGGGGTATCGTAATGCAACATTTGTATCCGATACCAAAAGAGTTTATCTCGACGCTAATCGCAAAGTGGTGAAAACTGTTGCCGCTCAGGATATGCGAGAGGGCATCCTCGATTTCATCAAAGGAACCACCAAGCAAATCAAACTGAATGTGTACGATTTTGATTTGGAAGTGCTCTCCGATGAGCTGATTGCTTTAGCGAAAGATGGGAAAGACGTGAGCATCGGAATCGACATTCGGAATGCGATCGGAAAGGGTACGGGCAAGGCAGCGATTAAAGCCCCGGAGGCCACCAAGGCAAACTATGAAAAACTTCTCGCCGCTTCGAAGAAATACAAAAATTTGAAAGTTTACGCTGTAGATTCAGTTGGATTGAATCACCAAAAATTAATCGTAAGAGACTGGGAAGTGAAGGATAAGGGAGCGGTCCTGATGTCGAGTGGGAATTTAACCACCTCTTGCATTGCACCCGAAGGTGATTTGTGCGGGCTTGGCACCAAGTCTCCGTATTCTATTCCAAATGCGAATCATTATGTGGTCGTGGACTCAGACGTTCATGCCCAATTGGCGAATCACGAATTGAGCAAGCCATTGGATATGGGACTCCGGGGAAAAGAAAATCCTCTCGGTGGAACCTGGATTGTCTACAAAGACGGCAAGGGCGTGAAGGCAGCGGACCGCGAATATTTCGTGGCGGCGTTCTCTCCTAACGGTGCTTTGGGAGACATCAATCAACAAATTATTTCGGAAATGATTCGGCAACGTAAGGGCGAATTGCTCGCCTTGCAATTCGCATTCTCCTCCAAAGAGGACGGAGATGCGATCTATGCGGCGATTCTAGCCGATTTAAATAAGGGCATTGTACCTTTCCGAAGTGTGGGTGATACGCCCATGGCCGCGCGCGAGTGGTCCGTGTTTGTGGACATGCTCGGCATTGTTAAGGATCCTAAAACAGGGATTTACAAACCAGACCCGAAAAATAAATGGAATCAATTATCTGAAAAAGTAAAAGAGAAGTTAAAGGCTCAGATCAGAGCCGCTCCAGAAAATTATGGTACCCATCAAGTGATGGGGCCGGATGGGAAGATGATCGAAGTGACCTCGAAGATTCACGATAAGGTGATCATGGACGATGAGAAGGGTATTTTTGGTACTTCCTTCAACTTTTCCGATAATGCAGAAACTAATAACGAGGCAATTTTCCTGTGGAAAGATAAGGCCATCGTCGCCGATGGACATGCCATGTTTGAAGGCTTGTTTGCGGACGCCAATAAGACCCTTTATGAGGTCCTGAATTCCAAAAATGAATACACGGAAAAAGGCCCGCCGCTGAAGGGTGGCGCTAAATGTAAAACCGCGGTGGACGACGTGCTGAGCGCTATTAAGCCCGGTAAAAAACGGACTCCGGCGGGGAAAAAATAAATAGCTAGTTCCGAGAAACTCGGACACACTGGGTGGAGTGTTATTTATGCAAATCTTGTTAGCGACAAAATTAATATCGACGGCGAAATCAGCAACGGACGTAGTACCAAGTCCAACGCCATCTGCGCTATCCACTCCGATAGACTGGTCTCAATTTAACGACTCTGTTTTGATTCAGGTGACCCGTCCTGCGGGCCATAAGATCGGCAATACCATTTGCACCGGCGTGATCATTCACCCGCGTGTGGTGATCACCACGGCTCATTGTGCGGATGAGGCGACCTCGATGACTATTGTGTACGACGTTGAAAACGGCGCGAGTGCTCTCAAAAAAGAAACAGTTCAAGCAGCCCAGATCATCATCCATCCCGATTACCAACCGAAAGAGTCTCTTTACAAGGCGGATCTCGCGATTTTGCTTCTGAAGAATCCAGCACCGCTTCCGGAAAAATTCATTCGTAAGATTCCAGCAAAGAATGCGGTTCATGACGGCGATCGTTTGCAACGCATCGGCGTAGGAATGCGGAATGGGAAAAACCTTCGGAATGTGACCGATCCGATCTTCTTTGCTCATCCGGGTAAAGGAATTATGGAAACGGCGGATATTTATTCTTACGTGGGCGACTCCGGTGGTCCTCTTTATACTAAAGATCACCAGCTCCTCGCCGTTCACTCGACCTTGGATGATTTTGATGGCAAGAAAACGCCACATGCCTTTTCTGTGTTTCTTCCCGACTACCAAGACTGGATTCAGAAAAAGATCAAAGCTTGGGTTTCAAATAATTAGCAGGCATTGTTTTTTCGATATTGTGATCCATGGCCTTCAGTAAAGGCTGGAGATCCAAGGCTCGATAGCGCGCATGATCCGGCTGAACCGCGAGCTTGGTCTTAGCGCTTTCTCTCAGGCGTTCGGCTCCTGAACGATTGTTTTTTTCTAAATGCACGAAGTGTCCTGCGGCTTGAATGAGCCCCTGAAGAAATATTTTGTCAGCACCGGATTCACGCTTCCACAGAATTTCCCATTCCTCGTGGGCTTCAAAAAAATACTCATCGTTGAACAGTGCAATCCCTCGTTTGAAGAGCTCGTCGTTGCTGAGATCCGACATCAGAGGCTTTCGGCGAAAACACCGCCAAATAAATCAGTCGCATGCACGAGCGCTCTCGCGATTCCCGGCTCTCGTGAGGAGTGTCCACAATCGGGAACGATATTGAGCTTTGCTTCCGGCCAAGCCTTGTGCAAATCCCAGGCGCTCATCGATGGGCAAACCACATCGTAACGGCCTTGGGCGATGAAAGCAGGAATGTGGCGAATCTTTTCGATGTTCTCGATGATCCAATTGTCGGTTTTGTAGAAACCCTTATTAATAAAATAATGGCACTCGATTCGCGCAAACTTGATGGCGAAATCATCAGTCACGGTTCCCGAAATGGTTTCGGGTGGAGTGTAAATCCGGGAAGTTGAAATTTCCCATGTCGTCCATGGTTTCGCCGCTGCCATTTGTACTGTGGGATCATTGTGAGTGAGGCGATCGTAATAGGCTTTCACCATGTCGCCGCGTTCTGCTGCTGGGATGTGGTCCCGATATTGTTCCCACACATCGGGATAGATCGCGCTCGCGCCGAGTCCTTCTTGGTAATACCAGTCGATTTCTTTTTTCCGGAGGAGAAAAATCCCGCGGAGAACTAAGCCAGTCACGCGAGACGGGTGTTGAATGGCGTAGGTGAGGGCGAGAGTACTGCCCCAAGAACCCCCAAAAACAAGCCATTTTTCGATGCCGAGCTTGGTTCTGAGTCTCTCGATATCGTCGACGAGATGCCAAGTGGTGTTGTCAACCAGTGAAGCCATCGGCGTACTATGGCCGGATCCGCGTTGATCGAGAAGGATGATCCGATATTTCTCCGGATGAAAATAACGGCGATCCGTAGGACCAGTGCCGCCACCGGGGCCACCGTGAATGAACACCACGGGTTTGCCTTTTGGGTTTCCGCATTCCTCGTAATAAATTTCGTGGATGTCTGAAACTTTCAATCGTCCTTGTGCATAGGGTTCGATTTCGGGATAGAGCCAGGTATTAGGATCTTGGGCGTAGTTCTTCGACATAGTAGGTCCTCAATGCTTCGATTAAAAATTGTTTGATCTGGGTGCGTTCGAGATCGGAGATTTTTGAAAAGGTGATGGCGCACCAGTCTTTGGTCACGCGGGTGATCTTCACGTGAAATTGCCGGGAAGTGACTTTCTTCTTTCCGAAATACATCTCACAGATTTTCCACTCTTGTCCGAGTGCGGGTTCCATCTCCGGATTCAATGGGCGCAGCTTAGCTCCGGTCACGCTGAGGTCGAGCAATTCGAAATTTCCGATCGGTGTGCGAAGGTAGGCGGCTTTTTTTGCCAGTGGTACGCGAAGTGCCCCGCGACGTTGCTGCTGATAAATTTGTTCCGGAATCCGGTAGTGATAAATGATGGAGCCATCTGGGGTCTCCTCCTCACTGAGTCGACGAAGAGTGGTGGATTTGAAGATCACTTGGGTGCTGAACAGGTGGGCTTTAAAGAAAACCCGAAGGCCGGATTTTGTTTCTGTTTGGTGCGCAAAAGAATCCGACATCTTATTCCACCGTACCGAAAAGAATTGGCGTTTAGGAAACCACTCCACAATTCTTCCCGTCACGATTTCACTGGAGCCTTCGATGGTCACTTCTGTTTTCGGAGTGAACTGGGTGATTTCCTTTTCAATCCGTGCAATTTCTTTTGGGTTTTGGAGAAGACTGTAATTCGGTTCGGCGTGTACTTTTCTCGTCATGTTTTGAAAATTCCTTCCGGTAACAATGCCGCTCCTAGAACTCCGGCTGAACCGCCGAGTACGTTTTGCACCACTGCAGGTGGATCTTTGGTCAGAAAACAGGCCTTGCTGAGTCGGTCACTCATGCCCTCATAAATCCGTTTTTGCTTACTCATTCCCCCACCGAGAACAATCATGTGGGGGTCGAGTAAGTTAGAAAGGTTAGAAAGAAATTCGACAAGATGGTCGCGGTAGGACTCTACGGCGGCATTGGCGAAACGATCATTTTTTTCAGCGAGGGTGAAAATTTCTTCGGCGCTGGTGGGATGAGTGATCTCTTCGTGAGAATTATAAAAGTGCTCGAAGGCGCGTCCGGATAAATATTGTTCCGAGCAGCCACGTTTTCCGCAATAACAAGGACGCCCGTTATCGACCAAGGTCATGTGCCCGATTTCGCCTGCGCCACCTCGACGTCCACGAATCAATTTCCCGTTCACGATGAGCCCGCCGCCCACTCCAGTCCCGAGGATGACTCCGATCACGCAGAGTTGCTGGGCGGCAACTCCATTTTGTTCAGACCACTTTTTTCCGGAGCCAAAATAAGTTTCTGCCAGCGCGAAACAGTTCGCATCGTTGTCGAAAACAATATTGCCAGTGAAAGGCTTGCCTTCCGGTGAAATCTCTTTTGCAAAGACGGTTTTGACATCGATATTTTTAAAAAACGAAACATTTCCCTGAAGCATGATCTGCGCGATCGGATCCACGGAGCCGGGGAGTCCAACGCCGATCGTTTTTATTTCTTTAAACGAAATTGATTGAGCGGTGAGGGAGTTTTTTAGGAGGGCGCGGAGTCTCACGAAGAAATCGTCGAGGGTGCCATCGCGAAGTGTGGGCATTCGCTCACGAAATACTTGGCTCGCGATGACGGAGGAACCTAACAGACAAATCTCAGTTTTCGTACCGCCGATGTCGATGCCTAAGTGCATAAGTTCATCGTACCTGATGAATTTGGTTGATTAAATGCGTCATTTTTATTAATATGGCCCGATGCTGCGATTCGCGCCGTCCATCATCCTTTGCATTTCCATTTTGAGTTCAGTGGTGCCGAATGCTTCCGCGCAAAAACTATCTCACCCACACAAAATCGTTCAAAAGAATACGACTGCCCAAAACATCATCGATGAGAAGCCGCCCTTGCGGACGAAGGCTCTCTATAGTTTAGAAAAAGTGACCAGTTCAGATTTACCCACGCTCCCGATCGACTCCGTGACCGCAGGTGCCGATGCCAAGATTGCCTTTCAATCGGCACTTCAAAAGCAACTCGATCGATGCCTCGTGGAATCGCAGGACGAGCAGTGGAGTTTTGCGGGAACCATGGTGAGCCGCAAACAATGGTGCGTGAAAACAGTTCAATGGTTTTTGGCGAAGATTGCCGTGTCGCCCACCTTAGAAGATGTTTATCAATCGGCAAAGAAAGAGCTTCAATGGTATCGCTCCGTAGGTGATCCCTCGGCGCCTTCGCCGAACGAAGTTTTGTTCACCGGTTACTATCATCCTCTGTTGAAGGCGAAGTTGATTAAGGACGCTGTTTATCATTATCCACTTTATCGTAAGCCGAAGAATGTGAATTACACCCGCGCTCAGATCGTGGCCGGTGCCTTGAACGGACAAGGTCTTGAAATCGCCTACGCCAGTAATCCAGTGGACCCATACTTAATGGAAGTGCAAGGTTCGGGCGTGGTGATGTTGCAAAACGCCGATGGAACTGAGACACGAGTGCTCGTGAATTACGGCGGCGAAAATAGTTATCCCTATACTTCACTTGGAAAGTTGATGAGAGCCGCAGGGATCCCGGATGAGTACATCAGTCTGCAAGGAATCCGAAAATACTTTATCGATGAACATCCTGAACTTTGGGAAAAGTTTTCCAATCAAAATGAGAGTTACGTTTTTTTCACGGAAGCAGCCGATGGACCCTACGGTTCTGCAGGTGTGATTCTCACTCCGGGCCATTCGATTGCGGTAGATCTAAAACAATTTCCTCTGGGTGCGATCGCGCTTGTGCAATCCGAGAAACCGACGAATACCACCGGTGAAGACGTCGACGCCTGGCAGCCCTTCGCTCAATTCATGATTTCACAAGACACCGGTGGCGCGATCAAAGGCCCAGGACACATCGATATTTATTGGGGCAGTGGGCCCTACGCAGAAATGGTGGCAGGTCACTCTCAGCAAATCGGAAGATTGTATTTTTGTTTGGTTCCGTAACTATCCACGCAAATATTTGAGACGCTCTTTTTCGGGAAATTTTTCAATCGCATAGCGAAGCATGGTGCGTGGCATGTCTTGAAGGTGGTGATCGAGAAAATCGCGCAGGTGTCGGACATCGCGTTTTCCCATTTCTCGCAACATCCAGCCACTCGCCTTGTGCATGAGGTCTTCTTTGTCGTTCAAGAGTTCACGCGCGAGGTCCATTACGGGTTTGAATTCACCCTCACGAATGAAATAATAAGTGCTGATCATCGCGATTCGACGGTCCCAGATTGATTTGGAATGGATGAGTCCGAAAATTTTTGCTTTTGCGGCTGAATCGACGAAAGCAAAATGCCCGGAGATGTAAGGCGCTGATCCATCTACGAGATCCCAGTTGTTGATGCGTTTGCGATTCTTCCAGTAAAAGTTGAAGAGAGAACGTTGAAGGGAGCGATCGTCTTGCTTGATCGTCTTTTCGTATTGGGTTCGAAGAATCACGACGCCCAGAGAGCGGTCTTCGTGAATCGCGGAGTCCAACAGCGTTTGAATTCCTGGTAGGTCCAAGGATGCAAATTCTTTGGCCGTTGTTTTGATACCTTCCGTTTTCACGCCAATGAATTCGTCACCATGACCGTATTGACCCGGACCAGTTTTGAAAAACATCTCACTCGTTTTTTTGTTGGCAGCGGTCGCGTGTTTGCGGAGCGCTTTTTGTGCTGGGGTCATTTCTGAAGTTCTTTGGCGAGTTTGCCGGTCAAGAAGTGATAGAGCATCACGAAGTCTGCCTTGAAGGACCACATTGGATAAGTGAAGGTGGCCGGAACATTCTTTTCAAAAACGAAATGCCCGATCCATGCAAAGGCGTAAGCCGGGATGAAACAGATAAAAATCAGATACCAAGGTTGATGAGCGGCGAAGACATAGATCGCGCTGATCACGCCAATAGTCGTGCCGATAAAATGAAGGATTCTACAAGTGCGATTCTGGTGTTGAGAAAGGTAGAAGGGCCAAAATTGTTCAAAAGATTGGATCGGCGGATGAGTTTTTTCCATACCCAAAGTTTTAAACCGGATGTACTGTGACCACAAATGGAAAAACCACTTCGCTTTGAGTTAGAAAAAGCGAGCAACACCGAGACCACGAAAGCCCGCGCTGGAAAAATTTTCCTGAAGAAACATCCCTACGCGCTCGAACTGACGTCGCAAGGCAAGTCCTTCGCTAATTCCACTCCCACTGAATTTGTGATTGAGACACCTACCTTCATGCCCGTCGGCACTCAAGGCACGGTGAAGGGACTCACTCCCGGCGATCTTCGTACGATGAATGCGCAAATCATTCTCGGTAATACTTATCACCTATATCTTCGGCCCGGTCACGAGCGTGTGGAAAAACTGGGAGACTTGCAAAAATTCATGAACTGGGATGGTCCGATTCTGACGGATTCCGGGGGATTTCAGGTATTTTCTCTCGCCGGGATGAACAAGATTACGGATGAGGGAGTGACCTTTCAATCCCACCTCGACGGATCTAAGCACCATTTCAATGCGGAACACTCGATGAAGGTTCAGCGCGCGCTTGGTTCGAACATCGTGATGGCCTTTGATCAATGTCCTCCGTTTCCAGCGACCGAGAAATTTATCCGAGATGCAATGACTCGCACTTTTGAATGGGCTAAGCGTGGATTGGCGGTGGAGTTGAAGCCGCATCAAGCTCGTTTCGGGATTTTTCAGGGAAGTCTCAGTGTAGAATTACGCAAAGAGTCGATTGCCCAGATGTCGGAACTGCCTTTTGATGGATTTGCTCTAGGTGGATTCGCGATCGGCGAACCAATGGAGATGATGCACCAGGTAGTGCGGCACGTGGCGCCATTAATGCCGGAACAAAAGCCTCGTTACTTGATGGGAGTCGGGCGTCCGGAGGATTTGGTGGAGTCGGTGCGGGCTGGAGTCGATATCTTTGATTGTGTGATGCCATCGAGAAATGCGAGAAATGGCCAATTATTTACCTCACTAGGACGGGTTAATATCAAGAATGCACGCTACGCAGACGACAATAGTCCTCTTGATCCGGAATGTAGTTGTGAAACCTGCACTCAATACACAAAGGCGTACTTGCGTCACTTGTTCGTGGCGGGTGAGTTGCTTTCGGGGAGATTGAACACGATCCACAATTTGCATTTTTATATTCAGCTGATGAAACAGATGAGAAAAGCGATTCTGGAAGAGAGATTCGACGCATGGTCAAAAGATTTCTATAGCAAATTTAACGGTTCTCAGTAAAAATGTCATAAAGTTTACACTTATATAAAGGAAGCAAGATGAAGAAAACACTCAGTATTCTCGTATTCGCAGTTTGCGCATTCACCAGCAGCAGTTTCGCTGACGACGCACCTGCAGTCGTCGCACCAGCACAACCCGCGACCACTCAAAATATCAATGCAGCTGCGAGTAACTCGGCAGCACCAGGATTGACGACGGCTGCACCTCAACAGCCAAGCATGATGAGCATGTTGCCTTTGATGGGTGGGATGTTGGTACTCATGTACTTCCTCACGATCCGTCCTCAACAAAAGAAAATGAAAGAACATCAGGGTCTGATGAGTGCATTGAAAGACGGAGACGAAGTGATCACTTCGTCTGGAATCATCGGCACGATTCAAGGCATGTCTGAAAAAGTGGTGACTCTCGAAGTTGCCAAAAATGTTCAGCTGAAAATTTTGAAGAGTCAGGTGAATCAGGTGGTCAAAGGCCCGATTCAAGACATGAAAGCTTAAAAGTTAAATCAATCAATAGTCTGTCGGCTTCAAACGAAGCCAAGTTAATTAAAAGGAGATTTTTTCATGACGAAAAAATGGTGGTCGAAGTTTTTTTTCCTCATCGCAGTAACGATGATTTCAGTTCTTTATATTCTTCCTACGTTTACCAAACTAGGAAGTAACGAAAAGTCAGCGTATCCATTCAGCAAAAAAATCAATCTGGGGCTAGATCTTCAGGGTGGTCTTTATTTGGTGATGGGCGTGGACTTCAACAAGGTCTTCAAAGAAATTGCAGACCGTCAGTTGGGTTCGATTACGGAGCGTTTCAAGGATAAGAGTATCCCGCTGACCGCACCGGCGATCAAGGTCGAAGGCGTTCCTCAAGATGATCCTCGTCTTGCGTTTGGATTCGCTGCTCCTCAAAAACAGGCAGTGAAAGACTTACTTGCAAAAGAATTTCCAAACTTGCGCATCACCGACGAGAAGAACGATTCGATCGAACTCGGTCTTTCTAATGAATTTCACAACGATATTCGCGAGAAGACTTTGAATCAAAGTATCGAAGTCATTCGTAACCGTATTGATGAGTTCGGGGTTTCTGAACCTCAGATCTCTTCTCAGGGTACCGATCGCGTTGTGGTTGAACTTCCTGGTATTAAGGATGTGGACCGCGCGAAAGACTTGATCGGTCGTACCGCAAAACTCGAATTTAAAATCGTGGATGAAACAGCGATGGCGGGAACGAACGTCATGCAACTGGTTGCCGATCTCGAAAAAGAAAAGAATATCAAGTTTGGCCCGGGCTCTGATCTTAAGTTTTCAGACTACGTAAAAGCATTGAACGAAGCTGCCAAAGGAAAAATTCCTGATGGCTCGGAAATCGCGTTTGAAGGGAAGACTGACAAGAACTCCAATCAACGTGCTCCGATTTTGTTGAAATCAAAGGCTGAAGTCACTGGTAACGATCTTCAAGATGCGCAGGTGACCTTCAACCAAGAAACTCGTCGTCCGGAAGTGGCGTTTGAATTGAATGCTAAGGGCGCAGTGAGTTTTGAAAAGTTGACCGGAGATAATATTGGAAAACGTTTGGCGATCGTGCTCGACGGTGTGGTTCACTCCGCTCCAAACATCAATTCTAAAATTGGTGCTCGCGGTGTGATCACGAACGGTCGCGGTGGTTACGATGAAGCGATCAAGGAATCCAAGGATTTGGCGATCGTGCTTCGTGCCGGTGCTCTTCCAGCTCAATTGGAACTGATGGAACAACGGGTAGTGGGACCTTCTCTCGGAGCAGACTCCGTTGCCAAGGGAGCCTTCGCCAGCTTGATCGGGATCTTGGCCGTGTTTGCTTTGACTGCATTTTACTACCGCGTAGCGGGAATGATTGCGGTTGCATCACTCTTGATGAACGTGGTTCTCGTGCTCGCGATTCTAGTGTGGCTCGAAGCGACTCTGACCTTGCCGGGTATTGCGGGGATCGCCTTGACCGTCGGGATTGCCGTCGACTCGAACGTCGTCATTTACGAACGGATTCGAGAAGAGTTGGGTCTGGGTAAGAAAATTCATGCGGCCGTGGAAGCGGGCTTCGGAAAAGCGTTTAAGACGATTCTCGATGCCAACGTTGCCAACGGAATCGCGGCGATCATCTTGATGATCTACGGATCCGGACCGGTAAAGGGTTTCGCTGTGACGATGATCGTAGGGATTGTGACTACGATTTTCACGGCGGTATTCGTATGTCGGGTGCTCTTTGATCTCTATCTGAAAAAGATGGAAGACAAAAACGCGACCACCTTATCAATTTAACAAGTGGTATCAGGTTACTTTTTAAGGTGCACAGCATATTAAAAAGTAACCTGATACGAATTAGGAGAAAACATGTTTCATATTATTAATCCACATTCGAATATTGATTTCGTTGGAAAAAGAAAAGTCTGGATTGGTCTATCGGTGGCGATGATCCTTCTGACAATCGTTCTCTTTTTTACCAAGGGTCTGAACTACGGAATTGATTTCACCGGCGGTGCCGAAGTGAAAGTAAAAGTTCCAACGTCTTGGGATATTTCGAAGGTTCGTTCTACTTTGGAAAAAGGAAAACTGACCGGGATGAAAATCCTTCAAATCGGTGATGCAAGCGAAAGCACGTTCATGATTCGCGCACAAGACGAAGGGAAGAACCTCAATCTGGTAGTGAAGCAAATGACCGACTCCTTGAGCACGGATCTGAAACCAGGCGAGTTTGAAATCAAATCTGCCGACATCGTTGGTCCTTCTGCCGGTGGCCTTCTTCGTAAGAACGGTTTCTTGGCGATGTTCTACGCGATGATCTCTATTCTTCTTTATGTGGCGATTCGATTCGATTTCCGTTTCGCTCCAGGTGCCGTAATGGCGCTCTTTCACGATTCTATTATCGTGATCGGGGTGTTCATCATTACTCAAAAGGAATTCGATTTGACTGTATTGGCGGCAGTCCTTGCCCTCATCGGTTACTCGAACAACGATACGATCATCGTTTACGATCGAATTCGTGAAATGATGAAGATGAACCCAACTCTCTCTATTGAAGAGACGGTCAATCAATCAGTGAACCAAACCTTGGGTCGTACGATCATGACTTCACTTGCAACGTTTGTGAGTGTGGCGATGCTCTGGGCATTCGGTGGACACGTTCTTGAACCATTCGCGTTTACCTTGATGATCGGTCTCGTGGTTGGAACTTACTCTTCCATCTTCATCGCTTCTTCGATGGTAATCGTTCTCAGTCATTATCAGGAAAATCAGAAAAAAGCGGGCAAGCACAAAAAACGCCGCGAAGTAAAATTGTCTCCTGAGGCTCACATCGGTCTCTAGTTTTTGGCATTGCCTGACGGCAATAGCTCTACCATATTAAGGACTGTAGTGAATAAGACATGGATCTATAAAAATGAGAAAGAGTCGCTCCAACGAGCGGCTCTTTCGCTTTCTGAGAGTGCGGGCATCAGTATGATGGCAGCAACTCTTTGTGTGAATCGTGGTCTGAATACTGCAGATGAGGTGAAAGTTTTTTTGAATCCTCGTTTGGATCAGCTCACGCATCCGTTTAAGATTACGGATCTCGAAAAATCCGCTCGACGCATTTTTGAATCCCAGACCGCTACTGTTCCCGAAAAAATTCGAGTCTTTACGGACTATGATGTGGACGGAACTTCAGGAGCCGCTTTATTGACTTGGTTTTTCAGAGATTTGAAATTTAACTTCAGCGTGAAACAACCGGATCGTTTTAAGGATGGCTATGGTCTCAATGTAGCTGCCGTGGATGAGGCCCATGCTGATGGCGTAAAAATTTTGATCACCGTGGACTGCGGAATTACGAACTTCGATGCGGCAAAACGCGCACAAGAACTCGGCATTGAGCTGATCATTGTTGATCACCATTTGATCGATCCCGTTCACGGAGTACCACCAGCCTTTGCCGTGATCGATCCCCATCGTGCGGACGACACTTCGGGGCTGAAAATGCTCTGTGGTTGCGCACTCGGGTTTTATCTCTGCCTGGGAATTCGCTCCATGGCGAGAGACGCAAAATATTTCGAAGAACGTGCGGCTCAGGGTGTGGTCGAGCCGAATATGAAAAGCTTGCTCGATCTCGTGGTGATCGCGACCGCTGCCGATATGGTTCCACTCATCGGCGACAATCGAATTTTGGTGAAGCACGGGCTCGATGTATTGAAAGAAACCCAGAAGCCTGGCTTGAAGGCACTTTGTGATCAGGCAGGATTTGCAACCAAGACGATGAACGCGTCGTCGCTCGGCTTCAGTATTGGTCCGCGGATCAATGCCTCTGGCCGCATGGGTTCTGCTGAAACAGCGCTGAAGGTACTGACGACCAAAGATTCAGTTGAAGCCCACAATCTCGCGCAAGAATTGGAATTGATCAACAAGCAGCGGATGGAATTGCAAAATCAGATTTGGGATGAAGTGCGCGGAAAAGTGAATCAAGGAATTGAAGACGGCAAGTATGCTCACGCCGTCGTGGTGGCATCTGAGAATTGGCACGAGGGTGTAGTAGGAATTGTGGCAGCGAAAGTGACCGAGCACTTTAAACGTCCGGCGATTATTTTAGCGATCCGTGAGGATGGAATTGCGAAGGGTAGTGTGCGTTCCTATGGTGGGTATAATGTTTTGGAAGCGCTTCATCTGACCAAGGATTTTTTAGCGGGTTATGGTGGGCACAAATACGCCGCCGGGCTTTCGCTGAATCAAGATGATCTGGAAAAATTTGTGCTGGCCTACAACGAGGCTGTTGGAAGTCTGAGCCCTTCTAAAAATGGTGACACTTTTGAACTGGAAGGTAAATTTGAGCTGAAAGATTTTACGCCGAAAGCGATTGAGGAAATTGAAAAATTTGCTCCCTACGGTACCGGCAATCCCGAGCCGATGTTCGCGGTTGCAGCTTACGTTGATCAGCAAAATGTGCTCAAAGGACGACATGTAAAACTCAAACTGGGGCCGCCAAAATCCCTCGAAGGAATCTGGTTTAATGCTGCGGAGAGACTTGAGGTCACGGAGCTCTTGGAAAAATCTGCCCAGCATCGAGAAGTGTGCCTTTTTGCAGGGATTCCAGAGCTAAATCGCTATATGGGTCGCGTCACTCCGACCCTGAGAATTAAAGCAGCTATTAATATTCAATAGTGCTTGTGTAATTAATCTCGCCATCATTAAATTTAATGAATACCAGTTTTACCATCTTTGACTGTTCAAGGAGGAACGGCATTCATGAAATTATCCTTCAGCAAAATCATTCTTCTCTGTTTGTTTGCACCACTTGCGCTGATGCCCGTCGCTTTGGCAAAAGGAAAAATAATTCAGTATCCGTCGGTACCGGGTGAGTTGGTGGTGAAACTGAAATCCGAACCGAATTCAAAAACCTTGAACACTTTTGAATCGATCGCCTCCAATCTTCAAAGACAACTCGGACAAAGATCAGTCATCAAAGTTCGACACTTCATGACGAGTGAAAATTTTGCGGTGTTATCCGGTGCGGGCCTAGCTTCTACCGATGCACAAACGATTCTTCAAAACGACAGTCGTGTGGCCTACGCCGAACCGAATTATCTCTATCACATTGTTGGAAGCAAAGACGCGAGCAGTGACAAAGTTCCGAACAATGACGAAAAGATGTCTCAATTGTGGGGAATGAAAAACTCCGGACAAGCCGATTCAGGTGGGCAAGTCGGAAAAGTCGGTTCTGATATCAATGTGGTGCCGCTTTGGAACGAAGGCATCACCGGGAGTCGAAATATTAAAGTAGCAGTGATCGACACGGGAATTGATTATACTCATCCAGACTTGAAGGGCAACGCGGATGCCGTCAACGGCTATGACTTTGTCAATAAAGTTGCCGGTGGAATGGATGATCACGACCATGGCACTCATTGTGCTGGAACGATCGGGGCACTCGGAAATAACGGAGTCGGCGTGGCCGGCGTGAACTGGAACGTGACCGTAATCCCAGTAAAATTTTTGGATTCACAGGGAAGTGGCTCTTTGGATAATGCAGTTCAAGCAATCCAATACGCGACGAAACTCGGCGTGAATATCATGAGCAACAGTTGGGGTGGTGGTCCGTTTACCCAAGCGCTTTATGATGCGATCAAAGAGGCTCGAGATCATGGAATTTTGTTCGTGGCCGCAGCCGGCAACGACAGTAACGACAATGATGCAAGTCCTTCTTATCCTGCGACCTATGATTTGGATAACGTGGTTTCGGTAGCAGCCACCGACAATCGCGATAACATCGCCTCTTTTTCAAATTACGGTAAAACGAAAGTTCATGTGGCGGCACCGGGGGTAAAAATTCTCTCGACGGTCAAAGGTGGAGATTATGCCGTGATGAGCGGAACCTCGATGGCGACTCCGCACGTGTCGGGAATTTCGGCATTGCTGTGGTCTACCAATCCTTCCTACACTTATGCACAGATCAAAGATCTATTGATCAAAACGAGCGACAAGGTTCGTGGTCTCAATAAAAAGGTATTGTCTCGCGGGCGCGTGAACGTTTACAACGCCGTTCACGGAATTATACCCGTAGACCCAACGCCTCCGGAAAATAGCTGGAAGGACTATACCTATACGGCCGAAACTCCCCATCCCTATGTCGAGAGTAAAACTTACCGTTACGATATTCTCGTGCCAACCGCGAAATACCTGAGAGTTGTTTTTGACTCAATCGACACGGAGGCGGGCTACGATAAGATATCGGTGAAGGACGGCTCGGAGACTGAGATTGAGAGCCTCAGTGGTACTTACACGACTCCTTACGTGACGGATTATATCGTCGGGGGTAGAGCGAGTGTGACACTCACCACCGATGCGAGCATGAACAAGAACGGATTTAAGATCCAAAAATTACAGGTAATTTACTGATACTCGGTATTGCCGTGTGAGGCCTTTTCTTTTATGATGAAACAATGAAAAACAACGCTCTCGTTTTGTTTGGCCTGGTCCTCAGCTGTTCAACGAATTTGAATTTTGCTCAGGCGGATTCTTCGACTGCAAATCCACCGTCGACGACACCCACACCGGTGATTGCGAGACCCATCGATTCAAGGGTCATGGCTACGAAGCCGGGGCCGAGTCCGGCATTGACGGCGACGCCGTTGCCAGTCCTCGACGAAAGTGAGAAAAAGAAATTACTCTCTGAATTTCAAAAAGCGATGTCGGATCAGCGCAGCGCTTTGGCCCATCAAGAAAAATCTTCGATGAAGGAATTGACTTCGGTTCAAAGCATGAAAAAGAAAAAATGGTTGGTCGATCAGAAGCGGGATCGGCATCAGTTTTTCGATACGCACATGAGTGGACCAGAGCGCCGTCAGTATGTGCAGGACTATCAGAAAAAATTGCAGGACTTCGATGCCGCGATCAAAACCGAAACTGCGACGGCAAAGAAAAACTGGGCGGATCGTGCAGTTGCTTTGAAACAGACTCAAAAAGAGCAGGAAACGAAATTCAATACGTCTTTATCTCAAGGGATTCGTCCGGCGATCAATCTTTGGCCGGCCGGAAATTAGTTTGATTTCCCGATCCATTCGCCGTTTTCGTTGACGTTCGGGTTCACTCCATTGGGGAAGATTGTTTGCAAGGTCTTCATCTGCGGGTAGAGGAAGTAAAGGGCCCCCAACTGATTCCAGTATAGAGGGTTTTGGGAGTTGTAGCTTGGCGACTTCATTTCTTCATCCGATACCGGTGCCGTTCCATTACTCACGATTCCGACGAGCTTGTAATTGGCGGTATAGACGGGGCCGCCGCTATTTCCGTTGATAAGGGGAACGTTCACTCTCAAATACAAAGCTGCTCTGACTGCTTGGTGGGTGTAAGGATCGGCGACAGAAAAGCTGGGATAGAGTTTGGTGGTTTTTAGAAATCCCGAAGAATAGGTCGCGCGCTTTTCGAGATCACGGGGATAACCAAGGGAAAATAATGGGGTCGCTTCTGAATCGCTGCCGAACTTGAGCTGGCTTTCGGTGTTTGCCAATTCGCGAGGATAGAGGAGGAGGGTGGGTGCCGCTCCGTCGGTCCAGGCGATCTGAGCGACCATCACGTCTCCCTCATAATGACTGGAGACATCCAGGATCTTCACGATTTTAAAAGTTTTGGATGAGTCGAGTTCGAAATAGCCGGTGGTGAGAGCACTGCAATGCTCAGCCGTGATCAAGGTATTCGGAGTGAGGGCACTGGCGCTACAGCCACCTTTGCCGAGATCTCCCAGGTGCAGTAAATGTTGTTTCTCGGCGCCGGTCAGAGCTCGACGTT
>Ga0206918_1014_pt1 | contig 50707 bp, 50 predicted proteins | sample Alteio_BWOrgHeat_69_FD_152950 | JGI IMG/M metagenome (GOLD analysis project Ga0206918, IMG submission 152950) | Enriched cells from forest soil in Barre Woods Harvard Forest LTER site, Petersham, Massachusetts, United States -... | ecosystem: Environmental > Terrestrial > Soil > Temperate forest >... | reverse complement strand
AGGCACAATTCATACTCCAGACGAAATTTTTGACGGAGCACTCAGTGTTTACACCACTGAATCTTCAAAAGAAGTTGTCATAGATTTTGATGAAAACATTGCTCAGTACGTGAAAGAACGCCGTTGGCACGCTTCCCAACGCCTTGTGAACCGTGATCATGGAATGGTTCGAGTAACTTTAGAAGTGGGTGAAACGCCAGAACTCATCGCGTGGATTTTAGGTTTTGGACCAAATGCAAAAGTAGTCTCCCCTACAAGTCTTGCAGAAAAGGTTGCTGTTAAAGCAATGGAAACAGCGAAAATTTACTTGAAAGAAATTGGCTAAAAAGAAAATTATAAAAATGGCAAAAAATATTGAACCTAATCTTAAGTCAATCAGCGCATACCTAAAGTTAAGAAAGTCTGAGAGTTTTGTAATTCCAGAATACCAGCGTGGTTATTCGTGGAGTATTTCAGAGTGTGATAAGCTTTGGCAAGACGTTGAAGCATTCATAGATTCCCACGCCAGTGACCCATATTTTTTTGGTACAATCATTGTCGACTGCTCAGACGAAACAAAGTTTAATTTAATCGACGGGCAGCAACGAACCACATCCTTTATATTATTACTAAAGGCTTTATTGATAAGTTTAACAAAAGCTGTCCGTTCTATTTCAAATGATGAAGAATCAGAAGCTCTAAAAGCTGGTCTAACGGCAAATCGCAACAAGGTGATGTCAATTCTATATAAGGCTGACGACGAAGAAATTCCGTCCATTCTGAAAGATTTTGAGAAGGTTAAAAACATATCGATACTTGAAAACAAGTCAATAAATGAACTGTACAAAAACGAAATAAAGAACATTGTAGAGTCATTTGATTTTGAAACAGCCGAACTGAATGTTTATAAAATACCGCGCAAACAAAAGGACAATAAGTACACGAATCATTTTCGAAACTTCAAATATTTTTACGGGCAATTAAGCACAAAAAATTTGGACCAACTTAACGTGTTTGCTAAGGTTTTTCTCGAAAAATGTCAAATCATTGAGATTCGTAGTTGGCAAATAGAACAAGCAATCACGATGTTCAATTCCCTCAATTCTACAGGGATGCCACTTTCTGATGCTGACATTATTTCAGCGAAACTTTATTCAAATGCAGGCTCTAAGAAGGAAGATTTTAATAAACAATGGGAAGAAATTAATAAACTAGCTAATAAACTTAGCGCACAAAATATTGCTGATGTTAATTCAATTTTAATGCAATTCATGTACATTAGCCGCTCATTCAAGAAAGAGTATCTCAAAAATGATTCAATAGATGTGACGGTGCCAGGCTTAAGACGCTATTTTACAGAAATCAATAAAGACTTATTGAATAAGCCGTTTGAACTATGTGACGAATTAATGAAAATTACAAAAAAATGGGAGGTTGTTAAAGATTACCCAATCGTTAAATTGCTTCTGAAGTTTAATGAAAATTCGAAATTGTACTTATCAGGGTATTTGTACCGATTTGAACCCGAAGAAATTTCGGAGAGTAAAATTGTAGAAGTATGCGAATGCCTTCTGCAATTGTTTGTAATACTAGAACTTGTTGATGCTGGCTATTCTAGCAAAAATTTTAAAACTTTTTTATTTACCGTGAACCTTAAATTGGTTGATAAACAAGTCCCAATTCAAGATATTGTAAACGACTTTAGAAATCATTTGGCTAATAACTGGGTGGGAGAAGAACTTGCAACATCAATTTTAGAGTATGAACAAAATATTTTAGTCTTCCTTAACGAGTACCTATATTCAAAAGAAAATGGTATTAAATTCGATTTTATCGAAAGTGTGAATGTTGAACATATAATGCCTTCAAGTGGACGAAATATCGAGTCGATCAGAAAAGATGCTGGTATAACTAGTGATACTGAATTTAGAGGCATAGTAAACAAACTTGGCAATAAAATTCTTCTAGAAGAAGAAATTAACAAATCGATTAGTAATGAGTGGTTTAAAAACAAAAAAATGGCCTCGGTGAAAAGTAAATCAGGTTACAAGGATAGTAACTATGGAATTGCTCAAAATCTGACCAAATATAAAAAAGATTTGTGGGAAAAAGAAGATATTGAGGCCGCGACTAAAAGAGCATCTGATCGAATCGTAAAGTTTATTTTTCAAACATGAAAACCCGCTACCTATCCAAATCCCGTTTCAAACTAGGCCACGAATGCCCAACCAAACTCTACTACACTGGCAAAAAAGAGTACGCTAACTCTAATGACGAGGATGAATTCCTAAAAGCACTCGCCGAAGGTGGTTATCAAGTTGGGGAACTTGCCAAGCTCTATTACCCGGGTGGAACAGAACCTAACGAACGCGACTACCAAAAGGCGCACGACATTACTGTTGGTTTACTCAAATCCGACATCCCGTCAGTATACGAAGCCTCAATTATTTATCAAAATCTATTTGTAAGAGTCGATGTTTTAAGTCGTACCTCAAAAAATTCTTTTGATCTTATTGAAGTAAAAGCCAAGAGCTTTGACACAACTGACGACGAACCTTTTTGGAATAAGGTTTCAAAGAAAAAGGGAATCAAGGAGCTAAAAGCCTCTTGGGAGGCTTACCTCTATGATGTCGCCTTTCAAACCTATGTTGCCCGCCACGCTTTCCCAGAATATGTATTCACTCCCTACCTACTGCTTGCAGACAAAAATAAAGAAGTCACAGTTGATGGCCTAAACCAACTTTTCCCCATCTCAAAAATTAACAGTCAAACGATTGTCGGGAAGCCTTCCGTCGCTGACTCTAAAATCTTGGGAGATAAGATTTTAGTCAAAATAGATGTAAGTGACGTTGTTGATTTCATCATCAATGAATCAAAGAATGATAAAACCCAAGCCGGTTTTAAGGAGTACGTAGAAAAACTAGCAGGGCTTTACGAAAAGGGTGAAAAAGCAAAACCCGAGGTTTCAAAGGACTGCAAGGGCTGTGAATTTTACGGGGACAAGTCCCAGCTAAGAGAGGGCTTAAAGAGCGGGTTTCACGAATGTTGGAAAGAAGCATTTAAAACCGATGATAAGACGCTCGAACAAGACCTAGTAACTGATCTTTGGTACTTTTTAGATAAAAATACTTATCTCAGGTCCAATATTTTTCTTCTTAAAGACCTGCCTGATTCTGCGATTGATGTTAAGGAATCAGAGGACGGGGCAATGACGAGAACTGAACGTCAGGCACTTCAGCTCAAGAAGGTTAAAGTTAATGATTTAAGCGTTTACCAAGATCTAGCGGCCATTAAAGAAGAAATGGATTCCTGGACTTACCCTCTTCACTTCATTGATTTTGAAACAATGACTGTTGCGATCCCTTTTCACAAGAACCAAAGGCCGTATGAATCAATTGCATTCCAATTTTCCCATCATCAGATGGAAAAAGATGGGTCCTACCACCATAAAACTGAGTACTTACACTCCGAGCCAGGCATTTTCCCAAATTTTGAATTCGTGCGCGCATTAAAGAATGCGATTGGAAACGACAAAGGAACGATATTTAGGTACACTTCACACGAGAATTCGATCCTAAATCAGATTCATAAACAGCTAACCGTTTCCAATGAACCTGACAAAGCGTCACTGATAGTATTCCTAGAGAGCATCACAAGCAAAAAGGGCACTAAGACTGAAACGGCCCGCACCGGATCCCGTAACATGGTCGATCTTTTTAAGATCTATACAAATTATTATTACGATCCAACCACGCATGGGTCAAATTCCTTAAAGGCTACTTATCCAGCTGCTCTTCGACGCTCAAAATACTTGCAAGAAAAGTATTCTAAACCAATCTACGGCACGGAAATAATAAAAAGCCTAAACTTCAAAGACAAAACTTGGATTTCTAAAGATAAAAAGAGCGAGATCATTAACCCCTACTACACGCTTCCACCAATATTCGAAGGGCTATCTTTTGACGTGGCAGAACGAATGTTCGGAAACGATGAGCTTAGAGAAGGCGGATCCGCTTCTGTTGCGTTTGCGAGACTCCAGTTTGAAAAAATGACGGATGTAGAACGAAAGGCAATCAGGGCAGCACTACTTAGGTATTGCGAGCTGGATACTTTGGCGATGGTGATGATAGTCGAGCACTGGCGCGAACTCGCTCTTTAACTTATTTAAGTATTGTTTAATAAATTCCGATTAGAATACATGACCGACCAATCGGATATTAAGTTTTTTAATTTTTTGGTGCATTATGGCAAGAATTCAGACAAACATCTAAAAGAACTTATTGAAGAAGCCTTAATTAATGTTCTAAGTTCTCCAGAACATCTCAGTCTTGTCGCCTCAAAAACTATACGAATAATTAAACTCCACAAGATTGTAAAATCAAAAAAGATTTATTTGACAGGGCTCTTTTATAAAACGGCAAAAGTAAATTGGGAAACTATTCCTGACGATGACGACAATCCTATTGATGAACCTGGATCAAAAAATGTAATGCCTTATGCCCGGTTTATTCTCTCTGTGGGTGATCATCGTCTGCTTTGGATAACCAAGCGTGGCTTAACAAAGAGTCCAACTCAAAATGATTTCATTCATTTTATTAAGAAAAAATCATTAGTATTTTTGAGACAAAAATATAGAGATGAGGCCGATGAAATCTGGGAAGAAAACTCGGAAGAACTTATTGAGACAGGATTTAAAAACAAAGTTGAATTTAAAAGACGTTATCTTCACGAACAAAAAATATCTTATAAACTTTTGCAAGTCAGAACTGTCCCAGAAATTTCTTCAGAAGATATTTACGCCATTATTGATAAGAAGGAAAATATTGTAACTAATGCTGTATTTTATCCTCATATGAATAATGTTAAAACCAAGCACTGCATTGACCTGATTACAAATGCTGACGAAATTGCAAAAGAAGGGGAATCTGAAGCAGAAGTTGTATTAAAACCAATTTCTAGTAAGAATGGCATTAAAAAAAGCATGATAAAAAGACTTCTTGAAATCACAAAATTAAAAAGACTCGCTAGATTCAAATTAACGATAAAAAGCACCGAAGCAAAAAGTAAACCAATTAGTATCTCGACGAACAACGATAAAAATGAAACTGAGTACTCAAAAGTAGGTACTATTAATAGTAGTCCAAAATCTCCGGAGTTTGTCAAACTAGTATTCAAAGAGTTTTCGGATGTTGTTGAGAACGCCGAGCCAGTAGATGATCTCGATCTTTTTAAGGATATTCCAAATGGGGACGCCTGATTTCCATAACCAGAGGGCAAATTCTTCAATCCCTCGAATTTACATTTCGATTTACTTTAGACAGATTTGTGATTCTCCATGGTTTTACGGCATTTTTTCACTAGTTGCAGTGATCATTTTTGTTCTTACACTTAAACAAACCTTCTGGTCTAGAATAGACTTCATTAACTTCACTAAAGGGTTAATTGAGTCAGCGCAGGATTTCCTTGTTCTCCTCCCGCCTTTTGTATTGGCAATAATTGCAATGTTCCCAGCCTTCTCAGAAGCCACAAAAAGGAAATTGAGAGAGCTTGGAAATGGTGAGCCCACTATTGCACCATTTTTAGATCAATTTGTATTTATAATATGGCACTCATTAGTTCTATTAGTATTGTCAAAATTAATTGCAAAATCGGGGTTTTTTGAGTCACTGGCGGTAAGAGGTCCCCTTGCTGTCTCTTTTCTCAATGTTGCAGCTTGGGTTTATTTTTTAATGTTTTTAACACTATTGTGGGAAATTTTTGATGGCGTTAAGTCGATGTATGTTTTAATTCTACGAGAGTACAAGTCGTAATTCTATTTTCCACTAACTTAAGTTTTTTGCTTGTTTTCACCCCAACCTCCCTTTCAAAAAAGGATACGCCAGATACAACCAATGCATTAACTTTTCACAGATGACCATCAAACGTAGATTTAAGAGATTTCAAGAATCTTCCCCTTCTTAACATCATACTTGCACCTAACAATTGACCCATCTTTTATTCGTTCTATGGCTTCATTAATTATAAAAATTGGAACTAAAAACCACTCTCGTGGAACAACTGGATTTCCAAAACGATCCTTAATTTCAATTTCTAGTCGCGCATTCTCAAAAAAATTGTGAATTAATTTTTCAAGTTTTGTTCGGTTAATATTTGAAAGTTCATATGTAGCTACTATTTCAACCTCGGCCATCAAGAACGTTGGGTCTAGTTTCGAGTTTGAAACACGTTTTTTAACATCATCGCTCGTGACCCCAATTTTGTGGATAACTTCACGACTTTTTGCAATTTGTGGAAGTTTAGACTTGCTCCTAAGTACATAGACGGTGCCACTTGCATTATCACCAACTTCTGGAATCCCGGAAAACAAGGAACCCGAAGTTGTCGGATCAGTAATTCTTCGACCAGTTGGGTCTTTGTTTAGTGCACGTTGAAGTGATCGTAAAAGTAGATTACTTTCCGTACCGTTATCGATAATAATTCGAAGGCGACGATCTGCTTTGTCAACTTCATCGAGAACTTCTTCGCCAATTTCGGACACATAGATTTTTTGCCCTGAAAGGATGAAAAAATCTCCAACGTTAATTTGAATATTTTCTTTGAATGGTAAAGTTCTCCGAAAACCAGAGTTTAATTCGGTCTGCACTTTAGTAAAAAGAGGTTTAAATTTTGCGAATTCTTTACAAGGCTTACGACGGGCCATTTCTGCCTCATTCACCTCTCCACGTGGTTTTACATTTTTTAATTTTGTAATGTCAGAGTCGTCTAAAGGAATCGCACCCAATTCTGCTAGCAATTCATCATCATCAAGTTCACCAACTTCATTAACTTCGTCAACAGCTTTAGCACCCTTCAAAAGTCCATGGCTATCTTTTCCCGAGAGTGCATCTAGGCATTCTTGTGATGAACGAATAGCTTCAAGTCGTAAAGCATAGATTCGCTCAAAGATGTCTTTACCTTCACCCGGAAAAGGTAACCTTTTATTATTCTCATAGAACCGCTCAATTTCTTCAAAGCCAGCAATAATACGAGCTGCACGTGCTGAACCAGATGGTTTGGATTCATTTTCAGCATCTAGTCCTAAGTCAGAAAGTAGCTCTTCGTCAGTTGAATTAGTCATTTTTCTTATTTGCTACATATCTTTGAAATGCAGCGACTCCTTCTGCCATACGTTTTTCCCAAGGGTCTTGGGAGGTTAAAGATGGCAACCTACCATTCTCGTCCTTAAATTTCTTTGCTCTTTTAGCTAGATCTCGAGCCTCTTCTTCAGAAATATTTGTTTTTCTTGCTGCGATAGCACTCGCTACTTGGCGAAGACTTTCTTCGTTCATTGTTTTTGCTAAAATTGCGTAAGCCTCACTGAATGGATTGATCCTATCAATGAGATCGATTTCTAATTCTCTAACGTCCATTGCAAATCTTCTAATTCCATCAATAAGGGCAGTACTTCCACTTGCATCTGAATTAGGTGTCGTAAGGATACTTTTAGCTTGTTGAGTAAGGTTCAACGCAGCAACCGCATGTTGCCGAACAGCCTCCTGATCTTCTTCACTGAGTTCTGGGTATTTATCACGAACGATTTTACCCATCCGTACTTGAGTTAATTCTTCTGGAACCATCTCTTCATCAAACATGCCTCGTTCAATAGAACGTTTATCTTGAACGAAGGTGGCAATCACTTCGTTTAAATCTTCTTGGCAAATACGTTTTGCTTCTTTGCTTTGTGGCTCTACTAACCCTTTAATCTCAATTTGAAATTGTCCTGTTTCTTGATTAAATCCAATATTTTCCCGACTAGGGTCATATCCACCTTCACCATAATCATACCCGTCCACCGGCCCATTGCTTGGATTTTTCGGGGTAAAGTTAAATCGGGGGGCTAGAACTTGCTCCATAAGTAAACTTGCCGAAATTGCTTTGAGTGTATCATTCACAGCATCAGCGACAGCTTCTTCAGTGGCATCAGGTTCCGCGATTAGGTTCGTGAAACGTGCATGTGTTTTACCCTTAGCATCGCGTGTGGCCCGGCCAATTATTTGTATGATCTCAGTTAAGCTTGCACGGTATCCAATTGTCAAAGCATGCTCACACCAAATCCAGTCAAATCCTTCTTTAGCCATTCCAAGAGCTATAATCATGTCTACGTGATCTCGATTTTCTTTTTGAGCAGGATCGCGAAGAGAATTTAATACCTTTGTGCGTTTTACATCATCGTCGACAAGATCTGCAATTTTTAGAATCTTGCCGTTTGGTCGTTTGACTTTGTGAAACCCAGTCGCCTCATCAATTCCTTGCCATTCGCCTAATTCGTTTAAGATATGTTCGACCTCTTTATGCTTGTCTTTGGTACTCTCATTAGAGTTGACATTAGGAATGTGTATGATGGTTTTTTCATCAGGGTCTAAGACGTTTAATATTTCATCACTATAGGACCCTGTATAAAAATAGTAGCCCATATCAAGTTGCTTAAGGTACTGGTACCCATTGAGCTGTTCGTAATAAGTATATGTTATAGTTTCAAATCGGGATTCATCGGTCGGTGAAAGTACCGCTTCTGCGTCACCCCTAAAGTAGGAGCCCGTCATTGCAATTACGTGCCCCTTATCACGTGCCATGAATTGTTTTAGATGGGCGCCGAGTTTGTTATCTTCTTTATCGCTCACGTGGTGAAATTCATCAATTGCGATTAAACAGTTATCAAAAACTTCTATTCCATATTTGTCCACTGCGAATCTGAAAGTGGCATGAGTGCAAACCAAAACTTGATCGGTACTTTTCAAAAAAGATTCGACTGCATCGACTTTTCCTCCGCTATCGCCTCCAGCAGCATTGCAAAGATTCCATTTTGGAACAACTTTCCAATCAGCCCAAAAGCCAAACTTTGTAAGTGGTTCGTCGTTAAAACTAGAACCGATAGATTTTTCTGGAACAACAATTATTGCTCTCTTTACCCCCTGATTGTGAAGCTTATCGAGCACAATAAACATAAGGGCACGGCTTTTTCCGGAAGCTGGCGGGGACTTGATGAGTAGGTATTGCTCACCGCGCTTTTGGTACGCACGTTCTTGCATAGTACGCATACCCATGTTGTTTGCTTTGGTAGAATTACCATTTTGGGCATAAGTTGCCATTACAGTGGGTATCGAAATTTTTGGTTTCATGCTCTTGCTTCCTTTTTGGATGGCTTCTTGGCGCTTTGTTTGAGCTTCTCTTTTGCTTCAGCCTTTTCTTGAGCAGCTGTAATTTTTGTATAAAAATCAAAAAGCTTTTCTAGACGTTCACTATCGTTTTTAAATTTTCTGCCTATGTAAATTCTCTCCAATACTTCGTCATTGCGTACATGTGCTCGACGCAAAACCTCTGGCATTGTCTCTGGATCGTAGAGATCTGCTATTGTTGCAGGGAAATGAGCTTCGCGTGCTAGCAAAATATCCTCAGCACAACGAGTGAGGTCGGTTTTGTTTTGTTCAGTAAGAAGTGGAGCTGGGAATGTATTCCAGCCTAGTGTATTTGAATACCGAAATCGTGTTTCTAATTGGCCACACACTGTTGAAATCCAAATAAGATGCAAACGTGAGAGAATAAGTGCAACATTCCACAACGGAGCATCGTAAATAACCAGCGCCGCATCTGAGATTATATACCTCTCGGGCAGGATACCTACTGGAAGATAATCTCTATTTTCTGACGAGTGTCTTGGGATGACAATTGAATATGATTTTGCAACAGCTTGTATCTGCCGGAACCGATTTGGATAAGAAGCATATGGTCGAGTTGTAGGTGCCTTAGCATTAGCCCGAAATTCACGTACACCTTCGAGACGCTCACTAATTAGAGGAAAAGTTTTAGCAAAATCCAAATTTTGGTCGTCAATCCACAGGCAGTACCTCATATCGTTATGAATTAACTCATGTGAGCCACAGTACCCGTAAATAAACTCACTCGAGCGTGGGTCTTCTGAAATAATCGCGTTCCTATCTTCGGGCGATAAAATAAGATGACCACCATCGGATGGCATGTTTCCCTTTAGCATCAAGCCGCGACTATCAGGTGGTTTACTTCGTGGCTCTACGATTACATCCGCGCCATGAACTAGATATGCATTAATTCGAGAACCGCTTTGCTGAATCGGCAATCCAGCCTCATCTTCCGAGAAAAGAAAAGTATTTTTCCTGTGGTTTGTTGTGCCCCCAACGATTACTACTGTAACTCCAGCATTCGATGCTGCAAGATTGGACCACTTAAATGCTGTGTGAGCAAAGTGGATCTGAATACCTCTTTCGAACATTAGTGGCCAAAGCAATGGAACTTGCTGACCCTGACAAATTGAATTTGTGCTTACAAAAGCAAAATCGGCTTGAAAAACTTTTGCATATTGCGCTGATTTGAAGAACCATCCTGCAATATAGTCTAGATTTTTCCATGATTCGAGGACTTTTGAAAACAAACTCTCAAGGTCGCTCTTTTGAGACTCTGATTGCAAACTACTCCCTATATAAGGTGGATTCCCACAAATGAATGTCTCTCCATCTTCATTAGTTTTTTTCGGCGGAATAATTTTGGCCCATTCAGTTCTAAGTGCGTTGGCACAAACAATCCAGTTCTCAGCCTCAAGCGGCAAAAACTCTAAGAGCGCTTCTTTTTGACCTCGATACAAAACATCGCATTGATACTCAGCGATAATAAGAGCAAGACGAGCAATCTCAGCAGGAAAATCACGCAACTCAATTCCACGAAAATTAGTGAGTTCAATAACTGTCTGTATCACGGGATCATCTAAGCGTTTATTAATTTCAGCTTCGATGGCTCGCATTTCTTTGTATGCAATGACAAGAAAGTTTCCCGATCCGCAGGCGGGGTCGAATACTCGAATTTTAGATATCCGTTTTTTTAGATTTAGTAAACTACGCGAATTGTTGGCAGCTTTTTCAAGTTGCGAGCGAAGATCATCTAAAAATAATGGATTTAAAACCCGTAAGATATTTGGGACACTCGTATAGTGCATTCCGAGTGTTCCACGTTCTTCATCCTCAGTAACGGCCTGGATCATTGAACCAAAAATATCGGGGTTAATTTTTTTCCAGTCCAAATTTCCAATATGAAGCATGTATGACCGAGCAATTTTGCTAATGCGAGGCACTTCGGTACTACCAGAAAACAACCCGCCATTCACATATGGAAGTTCATTAGTCCAACGAGGTAATTTTGCTTTGGCTCTGTCTTTTAACTTTATGTTGAGCGTTTTAAAAATGGTTTCAATTATTTCATCCGTATTCTTTGAATCCCTGTCACTCATTGTCTCAACGGTTTTTGAAAACAAGTTTTGACCAAAGATGTCTGTATCCTCTGCAAAAAAACAAAAAATCAACCGCGCCATGAAGTGATTCATGTCGTGGCGGCGAGCCGCTGTTCCCCATTTGGGGTTATCTTTTAATAGCTCAACATACAGGCGATTAAGTCTACCTGTTGCTTTAATGTCAAATGAGCTTTCGCGAATCTGCTGAATTGTTGAGATGCCAGCTAGAGGTAAGAAGAAACCGAAGTAATTCGGAAAATCGCGATACGCACATGAAACAACTTCGCCACTTAAAAGATCCTCGGCTTGAAAATCTCCACCGTCGGTTGAGACTATGAACTTTGCATTGTATCGAGAAGTCGCAGGGCTATCTTTCAATGCATTGAGATATTCAAAAACTTTTCCAGGCGGACATACAACAATATGAATATTGTTCGCTTGTAGAACAGCACCTTGAATGTCAGTTTTGTTTGAATTCCCACTTTTAAGTCGGCTTAAGGTAGTGGGTTTATTTCCAAAAGCCTCCAAAAAATCGTATGGAAACGTTTCCAAACTAAATTGTTGTTCCGCTAATTTTGAAACCGCTTCTTCTATTTCAACTGCATTCACACTTCGGTCCTCAATCTATTGACAACAAGGTTTCTTCCAATTTTCGAATATATGGAATTTGGCTTTTTAAATCCTAAAAAAATGAACCTTTTATCTCACAATTATTCCTTACGAAATTTCTCAAGTCAAAGAGTTAAACCCTTTAATTATATTCGTGAATCTATAAATTTTTGCAAAAAGAATTTTGGATTTTAGACGCCCGGATTGTCACAATAGGACGCGCGAAAAGACCATTTAATAATAATAGTCGTCACTTTAATGACCTATTTTATTTCTTAAACTTCGGCCTACCCTTTACAACACCGAACGGAAAAAACCAACAAGGCTGCGCCTGATTCTTTGGTTTCAAAGCTTTTTTGTATCGCTTGGGGTTTTTTAGTTTGTATCCAAAACTTTTGTATTTCGGAAACCACTCACAATCGACCACTTCAACTGAACCAATGATCACACCAGTAGGCAAATCTCCTGGCTGTTTCCCCATTTCTTCCCAATCGTCCTCGTGACCGGGAGTTTTTGAAGCGTAAACGAAGACTCGACCACGTATATGGGTCTGACGGGAGCGATACTCAAACTTTTTCTCACCAGTTAAGATCCATTCTGCATACGGCTGTTGAATTGCGATCGCTCTTCCTGATGGCACGTCTTCTTTTTTCATGAATTTTTCGCTTTCACTTCGATTGTACCTCACTCTCTCCAAAAATTATTGATTCCCTTTTTGTCATCCAAGGACATCGAACCCAGACTGAAATAACAAAATTCAAAAATTTTCCGTCAACATAATGACGGGCGCTCAAAATGTTAGACTTGTGAGAAATGTTAGACCTGATAGACTTAGGGGGTTCCCAGAATTTTTGGGTGAGGTTTTCATCACGAAGAAAAGGATTTTTTCTTATGAATAACAATGGTTTTCGGCCCGAACTTTATCCCATCATCACTCAAGTTGTTCGCATGAATGGCAAGGAATACGCCCGCGCGTACCAGCCTGATTTCGATTATCTCATCATGGAAATCTACCAACCAAAGCTTCAATCACAGATGGCTTCCCTCATTTATCGCGTGCAATCGGAGCTGAAGATTAAGAACGAACTCTTGAAAGTCGAGGGAAAGCCTTCTCCTCTAGCTTCACATCCAAAAGGTGCTTTTGATTTAGACTCACACTTTGAATTCTCAACTGCCGAAGCTGCGAGGCTCTTAAAGGTATCGAGTATGACTATTGTCAGGATGGCTAACAACGGCACCCTTCCATGTAAAAAAATTCCGAATGGCTATCGTCGATTCAAACGAGCGGATGTCGAAAAACTTCTTCCAAGTAACGATCCCTCCCCTACTCTTTCAACTTCCGGGGGCGCTCCACTCTCAGGAAATGCTTGATTCAATATTGCCGAAAAATTGCATTTTTTAATTAAAACCTAATTCGCGCAACCTATTGATTTTGTTAATCATGATTTTTTCATGATTCAATCTCACCTGTTAGTCATGACAAACACTCATGACTGACTCGCACCTTCTTTCATGACAATGAATCATGAAACTATCATCGAAATCATGGAAGTCATGATTCTCATGATTCCTAATCTTCCCACGGAAGTGTCGGAAGTAATCGAAGTGAAACATCTCATCTAACTCATGTCAGATTTCCAACTCTTGCGAGAGTTAGAACTAATGCTTATCTTCTAAGTAAAGGTTTTATTGTTTCTCATGGAAGGGAAGGTTATGAATCACAAAACACGTATTATAGCGGTAGCAAATTCAAAAGGCGGTTCTGGAAAAACTGCGACCGTTTTCAACTTGGCTTCTGAAATTGCGAGGAAGGGGAGTAAGGTTCTTATTTGGGATCTCGATCCACAGGCTAGCTTGACCTCTTGCTTTGGCTTCACCTATCCACAACATCAACTTTTTTCTGATGATATTTTAGCGACCGACAAACTAGATGTTTCTCAAGCGCCTGTCAAAGTTGCTGAAAATCTGTTTCTAATTCCAGCGACCAATGGATTAGGCGGCCTTGAAGGTCTGCTCTCACAAGGCGAAAATATTAAACGCGTGAAATCGACTCTCGAAAAACTTTCTCATTTTGAATTTGATTTTGTGATTCTCGATCCTCCTGGATCTACAGACATTTTCATGTCGGCTGCTCTTGTTGCAGCAACTGAAGTTATCATTCCAGTAAGACCAACTCATAGTGATTTCTCAGCAATGGTTGACTTCAAAGAGATCCTAGAAAAAATCAAACCTCTTAACCCTCAACTAGAGGTGAAGGGAATACTTTTCAATCAGGTTATTACTTCTTCAAAAAACCAATCTATTTATAGAAAGTTTTTAGAGGATGCGAATTGGGATAATTTGATTTGTAAATCTACGATCCGAATGGCTACTGCCGTAGCTAATGCTCCTGGAGTAGGGAAGGACGTTATTTCTTTCGATCCAAAATCAAAACCAGCTGAAGACTACAAAAAATTTGCGAAAGAGGTGCTATCATGGACAAAGGCTTAGTAAACCCACTTAGAAACCCATTAAGATCTCTTCCTAAACAAGAAGAGACAACCAAACAAACGGTTCAAGTTGCACCCGCAGTGAAGGAAGAGCTAAAACCCACTGCCAGCATCGATACTCCTAGTTTCGCTCGTATGCCTTCTGTAAGTGCGAAACAGGAAATCCCAGAAGCAGTAATGGTTCCTCACTCGAATCTTGTGAAAGATAACCCTGAGCTCAAGAAAGCCATGGAATTGCTTGCCAAGCATGGAATTGAAACCGCTGCTCCAAAAGTAAACTACATCAAACACTCTTATGAAATTGAAGAAGCTCTTCACAATGAATTTCATGCAATGTACCCATTGCTCGGATTCAGACACGTGAAGACTGCTATTAACGACGCAATTCGCATGTGGGTTGATGAAAACAAAAAAGAATACAATCGGCGCAAAGGTTCTTAAGGGTCGTTAAAATCAATTTGTGGTTGAATGAAGGGTGTCTCAGATAATGAGATGCCCTTTTTTTTAAGTATTTATTAGATAATAAAATAACGCGACACGCATTTGTCGCTTTTCACGCTATTTTTCCACGTAGTACGATATTATGTAACCTGGATTCGTACTCCACGGAATTTCAACCGGGTTTTAGTCCGGCAAATCGCACTTGTCGGAACGTTAATCGTACCTTTTGGAAAACAATTCGTACCTATCGGAAAAACTGGTTGTATTTAATAAAAAACATAGGCAAAATTTTCTTATGGGTAGGGGAGTCTTTCCGGATGTGTGTTTTAAACCCCGTTTTAATTCACTGCTCAAAAGCTTTGGGTCCCTTATTTCGTTCTCCACAGAAACCATAAAATCTTCAATTCGTACTCCACGGAATTTTTATTCGTTCTTGGTGGAATTTAATTCGTACTCGCCGGAATTTACCTCAGCTTTAATTCGTACTCCATGGAAACCAACCAAAGATTCCAAACTCTTTAATGCCATTAACCTATTAATATCAAATGGTATTTCAACTTTATCTCCCGATTCAAAAGCACGAGTTTTTTTTGGGTCTAAAATTCGTACCCCATGGAAATCTGAATCGTACTCGGTGGAATCCAAATCGTACCCCGTGGAAAAAAAATTGCCTTTAATTCGTACCCAGCGGAAATCAATTCGTACTCCATGGAAAGGTGCCATTGATTTTAAAGGGTATTTGTTCAATTTAGGGGTCTCTATAAGTACGTCTATATACATAAATAAAGGATTAATTAATTATGGAAGAATTTAGAGGAAATATCGTACCTGGTGGAATCGAGATGATTGTTCAAGAGGAACAACGAGAGTTATTTGATCCGGAGTTCACTGTTGAAGCAAACTTAGTAAAATACTCCGCAGTTTTTCCACCTCATAGTCCTGAGACACCACTTTACAGTACCAAACACATTGATGCGATTCCGGCCTCTCATGGTGGTGGGTTAATTGTAACTGAATTAACGACTTCAACCGCTCCTTTTAAAGTAAAAGGGGTTACGACAAATGATCGAGTCCCTGGGGATTTTGAAAAAAAGGTATTTTACGCGATTGTTTCAATATGGGTGACTACAGGAAAACCGAGTGACGGAATTGTTCAATTTTCTATTGGAAAACTTATCGAACAACTTGGGTTAACCACGGGTGGAAAAAACTATTTAATGGTGAAAGAAGCAATAAGTAGAATTAATCGTTCTACCATTAAAATTGAGGGTTCTTACGTTTCAGCCCCAGACTTTAGAAAAGACACGCGAGAATTTAGTTTGTTTGCCGAATGTCATGAAAGCACAACGAGAAGAGGCAGAAAGAGTTTAGCAGGAAATATAGAATCAGATTTTTATCGAATTAAACTGAACACTGCAATCGTCAGCAATATGATTCATGATTATTCGATCGTAATTCAAGTGAAAGATTACACCTCTGCCACAAGTAAATACTATAGAAGATTAGTGGATATTATTGAGTTTGAATTTCAAAAGGGTAGAGCTGTTGGTAAAGAGAAGCTTGAATTTTTACTTTCACAACTCGCAAAAAATTTACCTCTAGAAGGCGAAGCAAATAACGTCAGTACAATTTTAAAAAGACTAACAACATCGATGCGCGAATTACAAGAGCTTGGAGGATACCAATACGAAGTCACCAAGGTTGATAACGATGCAATTTTGACAATATTTTCTAAAAGCTATGTAAATAAAATCAACTATAAAAAGTCTTTTCAAGAAAGTGTTGATGAGTTTTTTGAAATTAATTCGCAACTTTTTTCCAAGCCCCTTTCAAATGTAATTTATGAAACCCAAAAAGCAATCTTAGATTATTTAAATTCAGATGAGTCTGAAATTGAGTACGAAGGTAAGAAGTATTATAAATCAATTCACGTGTTAGATGTCTTTATTTTTCAATCCTATGTTAAAGGCTATAAAAATAGAATGAAGAATTGGTCAAATGAGAATGCAGAAAGAGGTTCTGTTATCAGGCTCGCTAGAGCGGTAATGAATGGTTCGATTGTATTAAAATATCCTGACGGATTTAAACCATATTACGAACGTTTGAAAGAGTTCGAAGCAGCGGTATCGAAAAATCAATTAGAATCATCGGAGTATAATCGGGCTCAAAACGCATCTAATGAGGCACTTAAGCAAGCTAAGACATTGTACTCAGAACTAAGTCCTTCAGGGCTTCAAGCTTACTACAAACGGCTGAAAGAGGAGTTTCCAACACTAAATGATGATTTACTCAAAGGCGAAAAATTTTTAACTGATACAATTATGGAAGATATTTTAAATGGCAATCTGAATAGAAATCATTTTAAGAATCTTCCGCCAGTAAGTCAGAATTTGATTTCACATTGATTTTTTTAGAAAGTAAAAAAAACTACTCACATTTTACTTTCAAAGATTTCAAAACGATTATTTACCGACTATCAATTCGAATAATTCAACTGAATTGAAACCCTTATTGCTCGAATTTGAAGCTTATGTTGGCAATTTCCGTTTTAGGAATAAGCTTGATTCCTTGTTTTTTGCATTCTTCGATAACTAGACGATCCCCTGAACGACCAGTTACAAGATAACTCTGATTATGAATTCCGAATGACCTTATTAGTTCGATCCCATCCACTTCATCATTTTTAAATTCGAAATCAATAAGAAACAAACTGTTATCTTGTTCCCCAAAGTTCGTTCTCATGTAATTCATAAATTCGCGAGGTGAATAAAAGTGAGATATTTTTAAGGCAGAAATACCTTTCAATTTCATTTTCCAGGCCTCGTGCATAAGCTTGTCATCATCTACAATGATCAGGTGACTTTGTGGTTTTAGTTTGATTTCGTGCACAATGTGGTCTTCAATTTCAAATCTAGGAAGACTGATGGTGACTAAGGTGCCATCTCCTTCGATAGAAGAGAGTGTTAGAGTTCCGCGCATCGCCTCGATCGCTTGCTTTGCATGAAAAAGACCAAGCCCACTTCCGTCTTGTTTCCCAAAAGTCGCACCCTTTTCAAATAGTTTGGGAAGAATTATAGCAGGAATTCCTGAACCATTGTCTTTAACTATGATCTCAATATTTGCGTTGTCCCTTGGAGACACGCCTAAACTAACTGACACGTTGCCAGATTTATTCTTAAGTGCCTCAACCGCATTATCGAGTAAGTTTGAAAGGACTCTTTTTAAGTCAACTGGATTGACTTTACCGAGGAGATCGCCAGAATTTACTTCCTGAACAAAATCGAATTTAATTTGTTTTGAAATCTGGTACTTTACCCTCTTTTCGTCAATGATACTGCCAATCAAGGGCGCGAAATGAGTGTTTTCTAGTTCAACTGAGTTTGAAGCGAGGTTAAATTCACTTATATCAGCGAATGGTTTCTTTTTTGATTCGACGAGGTCATTTGCAATGTCTCTTATACGATTTACTGAGTTCCGAATAATCAGGAGTAGATCTTTAGGTATTTCCTTATTCGAAGAAGAAATCATTTCTAGAGCACCTAGAGGTGAGCGAATATCGTGGGATACTTGAACAGCAATACTTTGAAAAAGTTCCGCTCTATTTAAGATTAATTCATTCTCATACCCCTTCTTTAGAGCATTCAGGTTTCTTCTTAAAAATAAAAGTCCAATCAAGAGGAGAAGCATCCAAATTCCTAAAGCGACTAAATACTCTAAAATGTTTGACCACTTAAAAACGACATAACCTCCATTTGTGAGGTCGTAATTGGTGGTTCTTTCAAACATGCTGTCAGCAGTTGAGACGTCTTTAGAAACTCTGTATATAAGTTTGTGCTCTGGGGAGAAAATGTCCATTTCGTGAAATTGTAGAGCAAGTGTTCGATCATATGCCGTCTTTACTTCTCTATAATTTCCGATGATCAAATCGTTTCCTGAAATCCCTAAGAAGGTTTTGATAATTCGGTCGTTGTAAACCGACGAAAGTTTTTCAGACAAAGTTAAAGAAGAAATTAACAGTACGATATATGAGGTAACAAAGCTTAAATAAATGAATCTTATTCTTTTATTGTGAGAGTTCATTCAATTATCCTATTGGATGTGGAAAACGGTTTATATTTGAAAGTTCAAAATTTTTATCAGCCACTTCACTCAGCCGAATTAAATTTTCTCGCGTAAATTCATGTACTCCAAATTCTAGATTTATCAGATTTTTATTAGAACATTTAACAACGAAAAGCGGCGGGTCTGCTGATGTTTTTGGTGAGAACTTTAGGCTATATTGATTTTCATTAGTATGACTTTTTACTTGAGTGACACCGTTTTCCGGTCTTGAATAACCAATCCAGGGATAAATCGAATTGTAGCTTTCCGGGTGAAGTCCCCACAAAAGGTGAGACCGAGGTGTAGCAATTTTTTCGAACAATAGTTGCTGAGACGACAAAGGAATTATTGGTTCACGCGTGAAATGGATAACATTCATCATCACTTCTGTTAGAGACTTATAGATTGCAGAATCAATAGAATCCTTAAGACTAAGTCCACAGATTAAGCCAAATTTTCTATCATTTTGAGAGGCGACTGTTAAAACAGTTCTTAAACCAGACTCAGTAGGCAAAGTCGAATAAGATTTAATGGTGATTTTGCCATAATTTAAAAAATTAAGTCCTTTCGAGGTTAAAAAGGACAGCGTTTTTTTCTGATCGAGTTCTACCATTGGAATTCGAGCGTAATAGTGTAATAAAAATAAGTCTCTCTCTAGGAGTTCATATCGAGAATTTTTTTGAGCTGATTCTTGATCAACATGAGCTGCAACACCGTTCGAAGAATTAACAATGCACCTTTCTAGTGCCTCTGAAATCGCCTTTGTTAAAGCAGTTTGCTCATCAAGATCAATGCCTCTACCTATCTTTTGTTGCCCCTGATAAGTAATGGAAACATTGAAATCATGAGTTGAATCGAGATATTCGCTAGTCGATGTAATTTTTTCTACTTTGAGATTGAGCTCACGAGAATGCTTAAGTGCCCATTCTACGAGAGATAATCCCATATCTTTATTACTCATGACTCAGCTGCCAAAACTTATTATTGGCGTATAATTTGGAGAAATGAATTTTCCAACCATTTCGAGCAATCGCTGCGTAAGGAAAAATTATCAAAGGAACTCCTTTTACTTTGAGTAATGTTTCTTTATGCAACTCACGGAGCATCCGAAGGCGAATTTCCTTAGATGGTTCATTGGTAAATTGTTCCATCCATTTCTTTGATTCTTCGCGACTTAAATCAAATGTTTCGGAAGTAGTCATGTAGGATATAAGTGAAATGTCTTCATCAAATCCAATGTCAGTTGAGCGGATTTCAATTTCAGGCATTTCGTCGATGGATTCATTTGAAAAAGCGGAAGGGTTTCCTTCTTCTATCTTGATATTAAGTACCTTTTCAAGCCCGTAGTATGCGTCCTTATACTTACGGATTCTGCCACTGCATAAACGAATTCTAAGAGGGTGAGGTAGATTGACCTTCTCATTACTTCTTTGGTATAAACTTGAAACCTTTACCTCGTCAGTTTCGCTTAGACCTAGGTTGCTAAAAGAAGGAAAGAATGTGTCAGTGAAACTGTATTTGAATTTTGAATCAAATACATTAGTCAAATGTTCTTTAAAATATTGTTTAACAGTTTTTGCGATTTTTAGCCGAGTATCAAAGGGAAGCTTCATTCCTTTACGGGTAAAAGACAAAAACCCAAGTTGCATATTTTCAGTATAAAACGTGTCTGAAATCTCTTTTGAAGAATTTGAGAGTGAAATGATTTCTCTTAAGTTAGTTGTGGGATCAACTGAAAGTATCAAATCGATTTTATTTTCATTTAGCATCTCAACCGAATTTGGACTATTCGGAATATTGGTCGGAATGAGAGTAATTGATTGAGGCACCGAAGTAGAGTAGTGGTGGTTATTTTTATTAGCCTTTAATTTAATTGTGCCGTCCTTCAGCTGAGTTCCATCTACGGAATATGGACCGCTTGTGATGGTGTAGTCATTTATGGCTAGCGTGTTTTTATCGATTGCACTTTCAGGGATGACTGCGAAATCTATCGCTGAAAGCATTGGAATCAAAAACGGGTTCCATTTTTTTAACTTTAATATCAGTTTATCCCCGTTTGATCGGATGCCTTCACAATGATCATCAAGTTTTTTCATGTTTTTATCACACATGAGCATTTCGGATAAATTTCCATGAGAATTTGACGAAAGAATTATCAGTCTCTTTATCGAGACTTCAGCATCACGAGCACTAACACCAATGTCTTTTCTCATCGTGAATGTGATGGTCGAATTATCTTTATCATCAATCGTCCAACTTGAAGCGAGTCCCGGAATAATTTGTCCGGCATTATCAAGCTCTACTAAAGGACTGTATATGTTTTCCAGAAAAACATATTGAACATCATTGGCTATTTTTGATGGATCAAAATAGGAAAGTTCCTTTTGAACAAAACCGATTCGAAGATTCGGTGTTACCATTTTATAAGATTGTTGTTCCTTTGCCATAAATAGGAGAATGAAAGATGAAACCAATAAAATTAGAATCGATTTGTAATGCGTGATCCAAAATTTATTAAACGTTGCCACTATAATTTACTGGTGCTCAACCGATTCAAAATTTGGATTTAGTGTCTTCCGCCACCAAATCCGTCACAAACAGTTCCTTCAGCATTAGAAACTTTATTAACGTCTACACAGTGCATGATAAACAGTTCGCGAAGCGCTTCATTTTCAAGTGTTTTATCGCCATCGTTATTTTTAATTTTAGCCTGCAATTCATCACAAGACACATCTTCAGTGGATGCCTTCGCTATTTGTGATTGAAATGCAATCGCAGACATTGTGAGAACGATAGAAAATAAAAACTTAGCTAATTTGTTCATAATTTTACCCACTTTATGGCTTTGTTATCTATCACGCGACAATAATATTATCAATATTAACATTATAAATATTTAAGAGTTATGTAATTCACTCTAAATACCTGTTAAAATCGCTTTTTACCTACTGTTTGTAAATGTCAATGTAGTTAAAACCCCTCAATTTTTCCTTAATTTCTAGTCTATCTCCATTATATGCCATTTCAGTAATGGCATTCATCCTGCTCTTAAGGGAGCAAACAAAATTACCCTAGATGGGTAGGAGGATAAGAGATGAAAGCAGTAATGAGTATGTTCGTAATTTTTTCAGTATTTTCTAGTGGGGGAGTCGTTCTAGCAGAGACGTGTGGAGGATGCACAGGTGACAGTTATTGTCGAACGATCACCAACGATCATGTTTGCATTGAAAGCGATTGCACCTGGGTATCTTATCCTTGCGATTCCAAAAACCCTCAAAGCGTTGAAGTAGTGATTCAACAGCTGAATCAGAAATAAGGAAAATTTATGAGAAACAATATTTTTGTAATAACAGCATGTTTAGTTTTGGTTTCCGCATGTGGAACCTCAAATGGTAGTACTGGAGCCTCAGGCCAAGTCGTAAGACAGAAAGCGCTTGAATCATCAAAAGTCTCTGACAAGTTTTTTGACCAATTCAAATATGAAGTGCAGGGGAGCTGTAATGATCCTGGCCATTTGCTTTTCCGAGAAGCTTATTCTTGGTCAATGGCAATTCTAGACACTAAAAAAGACGATCAACCTGTGACCGCAGAATTATCAGTACAACTCATGGATGATCAAAGCTACTTCGCATCTTATATTGAAGTGGCGACCATAAAAGGTATTCCAAACTCAGGAAATTGGGAAGGTTACGAAATCTTCAAGAAAAGGGTGAGTGGTACATACAAAATTGAGGGAGATACGATTTATCTTTCTGATCTTGGTTACGGTCGAGCGACTACAAACCTATTTAGAGAATCTGAAAAACCAGCGCAAGCAATCGAATTCCACATCACGAAAGCCCTAAATGATCCTTCTATCACGTCTAAGATTCTGATCTTAGGTGGAAGTAGTACAAATGTTCCGGCAAACGAAGTTTCAATTAATCAATTCTGCGGAATTAAAGAATAAAGGAGAAGTATATGAAAACATTAAAAGCAATTACAATTCTAACATTGGTTGGTTTCGGATCAAGTGCTCTAGCGTGCACGGATTTTTCAGGAAACTATTTGATCAAAAATACATTTCAATCAATGAAGAGTTATGCGGTGATCACTCAAGACGGATGCAAAAGCGTTATTGTAGATTATCGAACATCCTTAGATTCTTCATCAGATAAGAATACGATTGGACTCACATTCAAAGATTCGTCTTTACCACAAGAGAGAGATTTACTTGGTTACACATTGAGATTTGATGATTATCTGATCGAAACCGCAGAAGGTTCATTTGTTGGCAGCAAAGGAAAGCTTGCATTTATTCAGTACTCAAAAAAGATTTCAAAACTTCCAAATGGAAATCTTAAGATTGATGAAGTGGCGAAAGAATTCGGAGCTCAAGATGACTTTGTAAATCCGACTTCTGAAATTTGGACAAAGATTTAGTTGAATCGTTATGGAAGAATTACAACTAATCGCAATCAGTACGATCGCAACTTCGCTCATTTCTTTAATTGGAATGATCTCCGGATCAAAATTGTAAATTCGTCAAAAACCCCTTAAAAATGGCTTTGAGTTTACATAACATTCATTATCAGACTCTGAATATTTCGTTGAATTGTTTTGAGGTGGGATAGAGATAGAATGCCCGAAGAGTAATCAATCGTCAAGCGACGAATTCATATTATCCCAATTTACTCTTCGGGTGTTCTCTCAATTTCTTAAATTTGAATTTCACAAATGAAGTAGGTACTTATGAAGAAAATATTAGCTCTAATGATTTTAATAAGTTCAGTAAATGCACGTGCTAACTGCGTTTGTCCGGATTTGACTGGGACTTACAAACACATTGAGAAAGATGATGGCACTGAAATGTTCATCACTCTAAAAAACAATGCTTGCGATAGCGTAAGTCTCGGCACCGAAGTTCGAATGGGACGTAAATCAATCATGAAAATGAAACCCCTACCCCAACATATCGGAAATTATTCAAAAGATGGAATCGATTATTCGGCCAGCTTTCAAGGAAATGGATTCAAAGAGTCAGCAGTTTATAAAACTAAAAATGAAGTTGGACTCGTAAAGCTCGTTAACGAGTTTCTTAAGACAAACGACGGAATAACAATGATTCAAGAAAAAACTTTTAGCTCAGGGAAAGTCGATAAACAAGTTGTTGACCTAAAGAAGATTTGAAAGTTGGGTTTTATATGGAAATTTCAAAAGTAGATGGTTTAGAGCATCTCGGATTAATTGGAACATCAGAGGTTTTGAAAGATACGATAGAGAGAATCGAAATTTCTAAAAGACAAAACTCCAGAACATTGATCATTTCGGAGGCAGGATTCAGTCGGGATGAGCTTGCGAAATTTATCCTGAAGGGAAAAGATTTTATTACAATTGATGGTCATGATTACTTTGAGTCAAAACACATGTTAAAGTTTGATACCGATTTCTGCGGAGGACAAACTCTAGATAAACCGCTTCTAAGCCGGAATCACCCTGACTTTGATTCCCATCAATTTTTAAAGTCTAACATTCATATTCGGTATATAGACCTCCTCAATATTGGAACCCAATATGATCTCAAGCACATGCTTGACCACGACAAGAGTTATAGGCTTAAGATCGTCGCTACAGCTTTGCGTGGGATTGAGCGTGATGTTGAAAAATCGAAATTTTGTCCAGGCCTCTACTACAATTTCCCATTGAAGATTGAGATTCCAAGACTTAAGGACAGGCTAGATGATCTTGAAGTCATTGCCCCTACTCTATTGAAAACGGTCGACGAAGGACGTTTCAAAGAAAGGCAGTTTTCAAAGGCCGGGATCGACGCGCTTAAGACTTATGACTGGCCCGGAAACATGTTTGAACTCGAATCGGTGATCAAATACTGTGCGTATCTTTCTGATCCATCGAAAGAGATTTCTGTTAAAATGATTGAAAAAGAAATTGAAGGGAAATTTCGAGAAAAGCATCTAGAATATTCCATTTAATCAATTTTCTCTGCTTGGGTTACTGCCATCATGCCGCTCCCCTTTTTGTTTCCAGAATGCCGTTTACGATTTCAAAATCCTTTTTTGTCTGCCACGCGGTCGCAAAACTTGAATATGAAATTCTAGCTAGTTCTGATGTTGAAATTTCAGGTTCAAACTCAAGGTAGGCCCAAACATCAGCTTTGAATGAAGGACTTATCATGAGGCGCGCACGATAGAAGCTATTCATTTTGGCAAGAGTGACGGGCGTTTGAATGTCTTCTAAGCGGTGACGAAGTGTAAGCTTAGGCACTCGTAGCGACGTGTTTTTGAAACGCTCGTCTTCGCCGTTTTTTTTCACCAAGAAATCAGTTCCGCTTTCAAGAAGATCTACTCTACCCTCGACTTTAAAATTCTTAGTTTTCTTCCAGCGTGGGTCGACTTTTTGTGATTCTCCGACGGCTTTCCAAAAATATTTTATTTTTATATTGTTGTAAGCTTCAACAATTGAAATAAGACGATCAACATTAATCATCCTACCGTGTACCTCTACCCAATCGACGAGTAATCCTAAAACACGATAGTCCTCTTGCAATACCCCTTCAATAGAGCCAGACAACAAAACGTCTTCAATATTCACAGGCCTCTTACTCTTTTGACCAGAGAGCCTGACGCCAATGGAAATGAGCGCAGAAGTTAATTCATCCCCTTCATAATGAAAATGTGGAAGTAAGCTACGCTTGAAACTCATACCCTAGCTTTCTTGCAAGTCTCTTAAACTCACTTTCCACATGTACAGGCCATTCAGGATTAGCATCACGCTCACAAACCCACTCAAAACAGTTTTGCAATTCAACTGGCGTTGGTTTCATAGCTACACAATCATTGAAGTCAGTTGCTCGTGCGCATAAGGCATCTAATTTCGAACAAAGTAAATCATGACGGCCAAGCGTAAATAGCTTTAGTGCTTTACCTTGGAATACCGGCACTACTCGCGCACGCCATCCATCCGGCAGATATTTCGCAACATCGATTGGCCCATTATTGAACCAGTTTTCCTTAAGAGCGCTTTCGGGGATTTTTTCAAGCCGAGCAAAATCGGTTGCCGCTTTTAGAATGTCCTGCGGGATGGTCGGATCAAGAACATCACAGTCCATAGTTTCGCGCGTAACTGTACCGAGTAAATTCAGTGCAGTAGCCCCGATAATCACCCCCTGAAACGCGAGTTTCTTTTGGGCAAGATAAGCATCAAATTTTGGAATGAAATCCGTGGGCTTCATAATTATCATTATAACTGATACTTTTTAAAAATGCAAATATGAAAAATACGCCCTGCAATACCGAACATAAACCGAACACTATTGAGGAAAAAATTATTGCACCGCATTAATTTATCCTAACTTGTACCGGGCTAGTATTATAATTTTATGGAGATCCTTACTGACATCCCAGAAGCTCTAATGCGTGAAATTCCCTTCTATTTAGCTCCCGTTTCGGCTGGATTCCCTAGCCCCGCAGATGACTACCTAGACAAATGCCTAGATATGAACGACTTCTTAGTTAAGAAGCCCTCAGCGACCTTTCTCGTGCGTGTAAAGGGGGATTCAATGATTGAGGCTGGAATTAGTGACGGAGACATCCTGGTTGTTGATCGTTCGATCACACCTCAATACGGATTTATTGTAATCGCCGTAGTAGATGGTGAGTTTACAGTAAAAAGATTTGTGCAAATAGGTGGCCGACCGTTCTTAAAGCCCGAAAACATTCGCCTTCAGGCTATCGATATATCAAGAATCGAAAATTTTGAAATAAGCGGGGTGGTTGTCCATGCAATCAAATGTTTTCCAAAGTGATAAGATATTTGCTCTCGTAGATTGCAATTCCTTCTATGCTTCTTGCGAACGTGTTTTCAATCCGAAGCTCCGTGGTAAACCCGTTGTTGTACTTTCAAATAATGACGGCTGCGTAGTTGCGCTTTCTCAAGAAGCGAAAGATGTTGGAATTAAAATGGGAACGCCTATTTTCCAAGTTCGTGAACTAGTAAAACGGTTCAACGTATTCGTATTCTCATCGAACTACACGCTGTACGGAGATCTGAGTAGTCGGGTGATGCAAACATTGGCTAGCTTTGCCCCCAACATGGAAGTTTATTCGATTGATGAAGCATTCTTAGAGTTAGACGGCTTTGATCGCACTACCCTATCCGACTACGGAATGAAAATTAAGAACACCGTTTATCAGCATGTTGGCATTCCTGTTTCAGTTGGGATTGCGCCAACAAAGGTATTAGCAAAACTTGCGAATCGAGTTGCAAAGAAAAGGAAGCTTGGATCTTTCAATCTTTTCGATGACCGCGACATCGAAAATACACTTGCGAACTTCCATATTTCAGACCTTTGGGGAATCGGCCGTCAGAGTACAAAAAAACTAGAATGGAGAGGAATAAAATCAGCCAAAGATCTAAGGGATGCCTCCCCAAATCTTATTCGTGAATTACTCACAGTCACAGGCGCGCGTCTCCAGGACGAACTTAAAGGAATCTCCTGTATAGATCTTGAAGAAGAAGCGGCACCGAAGAAACAAATCATTTCGTCGAGAAGTTTTGGGGAGCTTCTATCTGATATTGAACCAATTCGAGAAGCAGTTGCAAACCATGTTTCGAGGGGGGCAGAAAAACTCCGTGAACAAGGAAGTGTGGCGATGATCCTACAAGTTTTCGTTCACACTAATCCATTTCGTGAGCAAGACCCACAATACTACAACACGGCCACAATCAAATTACCCTTTGGAATGGATGAAACAAATCTAATGATCACCCATGCATTGAGCGGATTAGAAAAGATTTTCCGAGACGGCTTTAAATTCAAGAAATGCGGCGTGATTCTTCAAGAGATTCATCCGAAAGATCAATGCCAACTCGATCTATTCACCTCGCCGTTTAGCGAACCTATCCGTCCGGTTATTGGCCTGATGGATAGAATTAATGAGCGATTTGGAACCGACACGCTGAAATTTGCTGCGTGTGGCGTGAACAAACACTGGCAGATGAAGGCAGACTTTAAATCCAAAAGGTTCACTACTCATTGGGATGAGTTACTTGAGGTTTCCTGAAAAACTAGTCGAACGTCAAAACATTTGCGCGATGGGTTGGCCAACTAATCGTGTATTTTTTTTGACGGTTATCAAATAAATACGAAATGATTATGCAGCAACCTCATGCTCAAAATAAGTCTTCTGCTTGTCAGCAAAAACCTTTCCATAGTCCTTCAGGCTTTTTGATTCATGCTTTAACCACTGGTCAATGTATTCCTCTTTCATGAAGACTGGTGTGCGATCGTGGCCAGCCGCTTTGACTTCAGGATTTGGATCATCAGTAATTAGCGCGAATGAATCTAAAGGAAACTCCCCTTCTTCATTGTGATCGAAAATGCAAGGAACAATCATTTGGTCGAGTCCCTTTGGGCTGAAGTGCAGAACGATATTCTCATCTTCCTCTCCCGCTCTTGGTTTGCGGCGTTCGTAAGTGTGTTTGGATACATTTTCCCAAAAACTTTTGACCACCATTACCCCGTGATTTTTTCCTAATACAGATTTCCAAAAAAACTTTGAATCGAGCCCATCAAGTCTGGCATTGTAACAACCACCAAATTTGCGGTCGAAGTCTTCTTCTTGTCCGGAAGGACGCATTAAATACCGAAATGGTCGAATCAAGCGATGACCATTCTCCATCACAATCAGTGGTGCATATCCATAAGGGAAGATTCTCCCGTCATTCTCTGAAACTTTTGTGACTTTCAAACGATCAAGCTTCGATTTTATTTTTTCAATTTTGTCGGTCGCAATGCGTTTATCGTTTTCGGCTTTTTTCGTAACCTTTGTTTTTAGCAATCGTTCCGCATCTGCAAGTCTCTTTTTTTGAGCAAACAGGTCTTTTTCGCGTTTGCTCTCCTCAAGCTGATTAAAGTCATTGATCGCTTTCGCGATCTTTTTTTCGGCAGGTGTTTGCGGATTCAGAAATGGTATCTCTAACGCGCGTGAAATCTTCGCGCCTGATCCATTGAGCCGTTGTGTGAAAAGCTCAAGAAATGATTCTAGGTCGATTTCCGCCCCGAATTTCTTAGCCAGTTTTTTGAGATCCATTTCTACCTGAGCGGAAAAACACATATTCACTGATTGTATGGTCAAAACCGATCCATGCGAAAATATTTTTTAATCAATAATTACAAGTAGATAAGATGCCTTTTCTCCGAATTTGATGAAAATAACAACTTATATGGAGTACATGGCTCTGAACCTTATCTATGAGCCTCATGCCTCTAGGTCTTCAATGTTGAAGATTTAAAACCCCTATAGGAGTCCTCATAGTATGTATTTAAAAACAATAAAACTCATTATCGCGATCATTGAATTCTTCTTATAATACCTTTGATTGGGGCCTCCGCGGGGCCCTACTCAAATTCAGAGATTTCTCTCAGTATCTGAACTTCGAAACGCCTGCCCTTCTTGCAAGATTCCGAAGGTACTTCCTTGGAAGAATCGCCAAAAACTAGGGTATCGACACTGATACCAAAAATATCAGCCACTCTTTTAACTTGGGTAATATCCTTTGGGGATTGGCCCATGAGCCAGTTTGAGATATTTTGCCTGGGAACCCTAGCTTTTCTTGAAAGCAATGTAGGATTCATCCCGGTTTTCTCTAAAAAATACTCGAGTTGAAGCTTTAGGTTCATTGAATCTATCGTAACAGTACCATGACAAAAATGCCACCCCCTGAAATAAATTACAGGCTTACGGATTTGTCAATAAATTCATAGTCTTTATTCATGGCAAAATTGCTACTAGGAGACGTTCTAAAGAAAAAAAATATATCTAAGCGTCAGTTTGCCAAGTTACTCGGCATGGACTACTCGAGCGTTTTTAGATTCTTTAGAACTGGTTATGATCCAAAGTTTTCCACCATGCAACGTTGGGCAAAAGTCCTTCAAGTAAAAATCAAAGACTTATTTCACGAATAATGATACCTAGGTTCCTCAACGTAAATGGAACCAAAATCACAAAATGATCATGTAGCACAATATAGTAGTTACGACATCGTCATGGAAGTTATTCATGATAAAGGGATCGCTTTGTCTGATCTAGGAGATGCAGTCGGGATTAAATTTAGAAATCCAAAACGACAACTTAACGAAAAAATCCTTACTGCTGGACAGTGGTTTGAAATTTGCGAATTTCTAGAAATCACCACCGACTCGATTTTTGTTGGTTATCATTCTAAAGCTTCGATTGAATCAATGATCAAGGCTTCTAGTCTTCACTCCTACTTTCAGTAAAATTTTGTAGATCTAAGTTTTAATCAAATGGATGCCGTCTATTTGTATTATTGAAGTCGGCATCTAAAAATTGTTTGCTCCGCTTCACTTCATGTTTTTTAGCCTGTCCAGGCTACACCCCTACACTTCAGGTCTCGCGCCTTCATCTTTGATTCAGTCACTCGCCCTGAACCGCAGGACGCTCCGGGGTGACAAAACACTCGTTCTGGCTCCGATTTTTTCGGCCGGAAGCGATTCTCTGCGAGCCTCCGGCCGAAAAATTTGCTGGGGAAAGTGAAACTAAAAGGAGAAAATATGTGCCAAATTGATTTTAATAATGAAAACAAAAAAGTCATTCTTACTGCCTTAAAGAAACTGAAGGTAAAACGTGTGACCGTAACATTCGAGGGATCAGGTGATAGTGGTAGCTGCGAAATTCCAGTTTTTTTGAACAATAGAGGTAGCGTAATAAAAGATGAAAATGTTGATAAATTTCCAAAAGTATCCATTACCAAATCTTCAAAATCGTTTGATGAAGAAAAGTCTGAATGGAAAGAGACCACAACATTAGCTGAGGTTCCACTTAGAGAAGCCGTTTTTGCTTTAGCTGATGAAGTATCTACCATGATCGACAACTGGTGGGATAATGATGGCGGATTTGGTGAGATTACTTTTGAAATTGAGACTGGGAAAATTAATATCGAAGCAAACTATCGCTACACAGAAACAAATACTGAAACATTTACTTTTTAGGAGAATATATGCACACAACAATGCACGCAGATACATCAGTTAAAATTTGGGGTGGTAAGAGAGAAGACTATCAACAAATTCACGACTGGTTTGATGAAACCAAAGAACACTTTTGTGATTTCCGCCATAGAGCTTTAAGGCATCACAGTCAGGGAATATTTGAAGCTGAACGTAAGTTTGGACTCACAATAATAAATTCCGATGGTAAATCTGTCCCAGTTCGATACATCGGAGAACAGCACATCATGGAGGATTGTGGAGGTAAAATACCAACCCTTCAAGATTGGCTTGAGTCTTTCACGCCAAAACCTTGGATGAACATGAAATTTACGATTCAAGGGAAGTGGAACAGATAATCTTTAAAATTAATCAGAGATTCTCCGGCGACCATCAAGGTCGCCGGAATTACTTTTCTAAACCGCTTAAAAATGTCGCCGTCTTTTTCATTTTGTTTTAGACGGCCTCTAAAAACTTTCTGGTTGCGCGATCTTGTGCACCCATCTTGGGCAATCGAAAAATGCCCATTTCCTCCCGCTTCAAATCCTCATGCCTTCACTTTGTTCACGCATTCAGCTTTGAATGCGCGGGATGAAACCGATGGGTGCGATCGCTTCACTATTTTTTTGCCGGAAGGAAGATCTGGCGAGCCTTCCGGCAAAAAAATGTTTGTGGTGGGAGGAGTAAAACGAAGCCGAATTGGTCTTTCAAAACGTGAAAGCCCTTTCGGAAGAAAGAAGAAAATTATGAGTAATCAAGAAATCTATCAAAAAGTTACAGCAATCATTACTGAAGAACTAAAAAATGGGGTTGCACCTTGGAAAATTCCATACAAGACAGCTTACCCGTTCCTAGGAGCCAATAAGTCAGCCGTAAGTGGTAAACGATATAGCGGAATAAACGCAATCGTGACCTATTTAGTAGCTCAAAAGCGGGGTTACTCTTCATGCGCATGGGCAACATTTAATCAATGGAAAAGCCAAGGGAGACTTGTTGCCAAGAATGAAAAAGGAACTCCGATACTTTTTTATCAAATGATTGAAAAGGAAAATGAAGAGGGTCAAAAAGAATCAATTCCATGTGCGAAATATTTCCACATTTTCAACGAAAATCAGCTTGAACGTGATCAAGATGGTTACATTACATCAATCCTAGATACTCCTAACTTAAAAGCCGAAAGCGTTTTAAGCGAAAGCCCTTTGAAAAACATATTGATATTAAAAGGGCGTCCTGCCTATCAACCATTAAGTGACTCGATCTATATGCCGTTAAAATTCGAGTTTAAGACGGAGGACTCCTACTACTCGACTCTATTTCACGAGATCGCCCACGCTACAGGCCATGAAACCCGTTTAGATCGAGATTCTCTAAAAAAGATTGGATCTTTTGGGGATCATTCCTATTCAAAAGAGGAATTGGTTGCGGAGATGACTTCCGCTTTTTTACAAGGAGTGTGTGGCATAGAATCTGAACTTTCACAGTCGGCATCCTATTGCGAAAGTTGGTTAAGAAAGCTAGAGCACGAGCCGAACCTTTTTGTCAGTGCGGCCAGCCTTGCTCAAAAGGCAGCAGATTTTATCTTGAATACAAAAACAACAGTTCAACCAAGTAACTAAAATGAATCGCGGGCCAGTCGAAAAACTCGACTAGCCCGCGATAAGGAAAGATTTTTATGAAATATGAAGTGTGGTTAGATAATGAAATGACGGGGCCAGAGAAAATTAAAATTTTCAATGATCGGAAGGAAGCAGATGATTTTGTGAGCTGTAGACAACCTTGGGATTCATATGTTTTAGAGGTAAAAACCAACAATCGAGGAAGCTTTTACGCAACAGCTTTCTTCATTATCTTCAGTGCAATGACTTTGAGTCTGGCATTTCTCTTGCTTTCTAGAGAGGTGAGGTAAAGTCATGGATCGACAAAACAAAGGCGTCACAGTTCGAGACCTAATTTTGATGTTTCAAGGGTATGAAGTATTGAGGCTAAGTGTTCAGAATGGCCCTTTCACAACAGATACAACAGTCTTTAAATTCATTGAAAATTCAATTTATTGGGAGAATTTCAAAAAGCAGTCATTAGTTGAACTCTCTCCACCTGAAGTGAGTTCTCTTTTATTTAAAGTGTTGAACATGAGATTAGACGGAAAATCGTTTAAATTCTATGTAAACAGTTTTTCTGAGTTCAATCTTTGCGAGTTAAAAATAATACCCGAAAAGCGTTTTATGGTTTTATCTACTTTCGCAAGTTGAATAAAGCAGGGTCACTTTTTTTCTAAATTTAATTGAGTGACTGCTTTAGCAGATTGTCTCAAATGTTGCTTTTCAACATTGTTTCGCGCGGTTGCTAATACTAGCATAAAAGTCAAAACAAGTATTGGGTGCCTAACCGCGATTCTAAAAAAGACTCGTATAATTGAAATCATGAGTGGAACAAAGACCAAATAGATAGGCCTTAGCAATTTATAATAAATAAAACCAAGTCCTCGTCCGACCCAGTAAATTGAATCATTTTTTTCAGTTACTTCATTTTCCGCGATATTTATCCCGTTCATTCTGTACTCCTTTTATGATCGGTTTGAATACTCTTTTCTCAATGTTCCTAGAGTCTTTTGATTTGAATTTTGAATTCCATTTAACAAATGCTTTCTCGATTAAGTCTTTACTCTTTTCAACTGATCGACTCACGGATGTTCTTGCGTCGAGAATTTTCTTAGCAACAATCCGGTCACGCACGAGTTCTTCAAGTACCAGTTTACGGGATGACGAACGAATTACAGCCTCACGCAAACGAGATTTGTCTTCGGTATAGACCGAAATCCCTTCTTTCCCGCGTGAGCAGCTTACATAAAATTGATTTTTTGAAAGTGCGAGTCCTGATCTAGACCCGGCTGACACAATCACTCGATCGGCTGTCTTTCCTTGAGATGCTTGAGAAGTCAGCGCATACCCATGAGTAAAGTGACGAAAATCCTTTTCTAAAGTCTTCCCGTTTTTAAGTATGATCCGGCCATTATTTTCGATTTTAGCAATTTCAACTACCGCTCCATTTGGAAGTTTATTCTCAGGCCCGGTCGCATAGTTCGCTTTCATCAAAATTCGATCACCTTGAGAAAAAGATTTTTTCTCTGCCGTTACAACATCAAAAGATTCGAAGGACTTATTTGGATCAAAATTTCTCTCACCGAGCGAAGGATGTTTTAATTTTATATCTCCATCACGATTGATTGAAACCTTCCAGACTTCGCCTTGATTAAATTTTCCATGATCTTTATGAAATGAGACCAACATTCCGGCAGAATAATTCCGGAGGTATTGTTTTTCAACTGACGTGAAGTTCATTGATTTGTAGACATCGAGTTCAACTTCATTTTGTGAAAGAATGCCACTTGCACGAAGTTCTGAACGAATCGCAGAGGTCAATTTTGTGATTTCATCGTTTGTTGGGCACACCACAAGCGGCCTTACTCCGGACGCTAGATTTGCAGCATATTCTTTAGCAATCATCGTAAAACGTACATCGTCTTTATGTTCATGTATGACGTTTAATTTTTCTAAAACATCCCATCCTTTAGTTACATCACCCTTAGCTAAATGCCTGATTGCTTCACGGTACTGATCTGTTTTTTGGCGTCGAATACGCGAAAGTTCAACTTTTTCGATGACAGAGTAATCCTCAATGAGTCGAAGTGCGTCTCCACCTTCGACGGAATTGTGTTGAAGGGTATCCCCGACAAATACAACGCGAGCATTGATTTCACGAACTTTCTTCAAAAACGAATGGACTTGTTTAGTTGAAAGAAGACCCGCTTCATCGACAACGATCAAGGAATTTCGAGCATAGTCCTGGATCTCAGGTGACATCATGAAAAGCTGGAATGTTTTCGCGTTTTTGAAGCCTTCTAACCTAAGTGTATCGGTCGCAGAACCCGTTGGGGCGAGATAAAGTTGCTTCATTGATCCGGCTACGCGTGAAAGTTCAGTGAGAGTAAATGTTTTCCCCGCTCCTGCTACTCCACGCATAAATATATAGCGATCCAAACTACTCGCAATTTTCTCAACCGCAACTTTTTGTTCGTCATCGAGGGTTGAGCTTAATCGTGGAATGGACTCTACGATTGCTGAAAAATTACGTTTCCCATCTCGAATGAATGAAAGAATTTCAATTTCTCTATTCCGTTCTTCACGAGTCATGACCCATTCTCCGCGATGGAGGAATTTATCTGACTCAAGTTCTGCCCTGATATCCGAAATGAGAGCTCCGCCTTGAGCGTGCTTTAGTGCCTCTTCGATCAAATTATTTTTTTGAACAACGGACGCTCTTTCAAAAATATGTTTAAGTGCATATTCAACTGATTCTCGTGCCATAAGTTTAGAATCAAATTCTTTAACGCGCCCTTTTTCTTTACTTGTCTTTGATTCTTGAATCAACTTGCGAAGTTCAGACTGTTCAGACTTTGAAAGCTGCTCAAGTTGATATTTTAGGAATTCTTCAGCATGAATGTCATGGTCTTTTGCACGTCTAGTGATTCCTGCGATTAGTGCTCGGCCACGGGTATCAAGTTCGACCCCTTTTTCGTTTAAAAGCCGAGTTGCAGCCTTTTCGATCTGGCCAGCACGTTTAGAAAAGAGAGTTTCAATCTCAGGCGAGATTCCTTTAATTCGCCAAGTGTGTCGGCCCTTTTCAATTTCGTATCCGAGCCGAGCCACTTCCTGAGCCAGAACAGATCGGTAGATTTCAGATACAAAACGAGAAGAGTTATAAATGAAGTGTGGATCAAGGGCTTTTAGGCGATCTTCGACCTGATCATAGGTCACATTAATAACGACGTGATGGGAATGAAGTTGAGGATCAAGTTCGCGCGATGTCTCATGTACGAATCGTGCAGCGACCATATTACCTGTAGTTCTCTTTTCATCATGATTGATCCAATGTCCGCGTCTGACACGCGTTTGGGAAAGCTTTTCCATCTCCTTAAAGGCTTCTCTAACGGCATGTTCATGGGCTTCACGAAGACGATCATCCCCCATCGTAATTGCCATAATCGAAACGGTTTTTGGGGCAGAGAATAGCATCTCGCGTGCGATCACGCGGTTTGACTTTTTACGGATGAGGAATGACTTCCCGGTTTTAGGGTTTACCCCCTGGACGAGGTTTTTAAATTCGGATTCCTTGATTACGGCACCTTCTTTAAGGCCAAGTTCCACTGTGGTTTTACCAACCCACTGACCTAGGTGTTTTCCATTTTCTGTATGGTATTCGCCGCTCGATAGATGTTCATCGAAATAGCTTTCGACTTGTTTTTCGTTTTTGTATTCGGCGATTGTAAGCACTTCTTTAAATCCTTATTAGAACGTTACGTCGGAATTGATTGTAACGCAACTTGAAAGTTGCTATTACACTATTCCCTAAGGACTAAAACGTCCTTAGGGAATAGATGTTTTTGTATACAGCTACGCTGTTACGTGTTATGAATTGTTTAATGGCTGATTTGAAAGTCGCTTCAAAGAAGTTTTTAGCTCTGCTAAAAGACGAAACTGACCGCAGGAAGGCTCCTTCGGCTGGAGTAGAGCTTTTGCGCGACCACACCGCAGAAATAAAGGAAGCCCGTGCACTGAGGGTAAGTTTTGAAAAGATCTCTGAATTTTTGACAGAGGCAGGAGTGAAGACATCGACTGATCAGGTGAGAAAGTTTTGCCAATCAGCGTTGAAGGAAGCTCCCCTAAAACGAAAGAAAAGGAGAAAGCGTACTGCCACTAAGGTAGATGCACCTCAAAGAACTTCTCAAATAGTAGTCACTAAGAAGCCCACGAATGATGGAAAGTCTGCTAGACCTTCCAAACCCGGATTTCGGGTGGCAAGGAGTGAGGATTTATGAAGGATAAAAACGCAGTCGAATCCCCCTTCGTAATTGACCAGGATTCACTTTATATCGATTTTGAGACTGAAGCCGGTATCTATGAGGGCTTCTCCTACCTAACGTTACGTCGCTTGAAATTTGAGAATTTGGGAAAGGAAAAAGAGGCGATCACCTTCTTTTTCGATACCGATACTGTACGAATTACGGGAATGAATTTGAACTCACTCTACCAGGAGATAAAAAAGCACCGGGTGTCGATTGTAAGAAAAGGAATCTCGGCCGAAACTACAAAACCCCAAATAAAAGAAATATCTATTTTGAAAAGCTAGTCTTGTCTAAATTCCGCTTTTACCCAAGTTTTACCTGAGCTGAGTCTACGTGGAAGAACAACAATAGCCTCACTTTTATTTGAATGCATGAATCCTCCCTCTTTCAGAGTTGAAAATGCAGAAGGAAGTAGATCATCTTCAAGACTCTCTGAAGTGGATACAGAACTTGAACTATGTTTTCCGTTCGTTGAAGTATGAGTTTTCTTTTGCTTCATTACTTTCCCAATAGTCCGACTTGCCCACTCATTCGTCTTAACTTCACTATTTTGATGAAATATCTTCATGACGAAAGATCCCACAATTGAATCAACAGCTGCTTCACTTCCAACATGACTATAATAGTTTGGCAAGTTCTGGGTCAGATAAACAACCGAGCATTTTAAGCTTCTTGTGGTTGTTGTGAATAAACTATCCTTCTTTTCTGCAAAATATTGACTCTCATCAGTCCACAAAAAAGTAGGTCTGCCATCGGTTTCCAGCCGCTCCATTACCGCTTTCATAAAAAGCTTTTTCCAGATTAGTTGAGTAAGTTTTCCAACATCTCCATATCCGTGAATTGGCACATCGATGACAATGATTTTTCCATTAAAAACATCTTCAACTTTGATATTTGTTTCCTTAGAGAAAAGCTTTTCAAGGGGATCAAAAGTTAAAGGATAGATCACAGACATTACCATTGAAACGATCGTTCCCCGCGTTTTAGAAGGAAGTTCTTTAAAATTCTTTTTAAAATACCGAACAGAGTCCGAAGTTCGATTGTGATTTGGAAATTGATCTAAAAGTCTATCAAGTTGAATTTCGAAAGTATGTTTATCGAGTTCACTTTTCATGCCGTTCTCTCCCGCAAAGCTTTGAGCAAGCTCTAAGACTTCAATTAAATTTCTAGTGGTGACACTTGAAAACATTTTTCCAGTGATGAAAATTACTTCTTGAATGAGTTTTTTTCTTTCATCTTCCCAAAATGGATCACTTCCGGACTTATTTTCACCGTCTCGTGAATACAGAGTCGCTACATCTGAAATAAAGTTTGAAATTGTGCTTAAACGAACGTCTTCAGATTTATCACGTGCTAGGCTATCAAAAATATTGCAACCAAACATTCCTTCAGCATTTACGACAACTAAATCCTTTTCGCGACCCGCATCTTTACAATATTTTCTCCAAGTCTTTGCTTCATCATTCTTTACACAAAGCACAAGACCGCCAAAGCCATTTTCAATAAATGCACGAGCTACAGTTCGCCCAGCGCCTGAAGTTTTTCCACCGCCATTGGCTCCAAAGACCTGTATCCCTCTTAAAACGTCTGCTAAGTAAATCTTATCTTTGCCAGTTGTTGTTTTGAGTTCAAAAAGAACGTCTGACAGTTTCCAGCCGATCGTTTCTCTAAGCCAATGAGGAGTTTTAATCTCTGGTTCTCTAAATATACTAAGCAATGGTTACTTCCTTACTCTCAAAATGTAACCGCCATTACCTTTGGTGAAAGATTCAACGTCTGAATTTTTAAACTCAATGGAGTATCCATCATTTAACCTTTGAACCTTTGATCTCTTTAAAAAGTCAGGAATATTTGGCCAAAAAATTCCAATTCCGTATTGAACACCAAAACCCAGTGTAAAAAATAGACAACTACTCCCTATGAATACCCAACGCTTCAGCCATTGAAGATATTTCAATTGATTGTGAAGCAATGAAACAACTTCTTTTTGATCCTGTAGGCTTGACTTAAGTTCATCACGTGCATGGTCAATTGCACGGCCACCATTCAAAATCGAAGCAAGTCCAGTATCAATACTTTTAACAACAGCGTTTTTAGTCTTTCTGTTGTCTATTAGAAATGCCACTAGAGGATCATTTGATTTAATTTCATGAGATGAGCATAACTCAAATATCTCTGATTGATCTTGAGGAGTTAGTTCCATAGGTCACGAACCTTTTCAAACTCCAGATTTACCTTTTCTACCATCGACCGAACTCGAGCCTGATCAACGATCCCAAGCTCTTGACTTTTCATTGCTTCAAAAAATGGGATACTCAGTTTGTCGACAAGCAAATTTGTTCGTGGGTACAGTGCTGGTATTTCGATTTCAAACCCTTTATATTCTTTCAAGATTCGAGTACGTGTTTTTGATTCGTCATATACCAAAAACTCTTTTCCGCGAGCGGAATTCTTTACTACTACATAGTCGACCTGATCTTTAAACGTATCTAGAGAATCTTTAAGAATTTGAACGCAGTCTTTTTCTGGGCCAATGACAAAAGCTATTGTTACATTTACTTTATGTTCCTTAGCTAAAGAAAGGAATCCAATCTCAGTCATCCAAGACCTCAGTTTATCCATTGTTCGCGCGCCACAATCGATCATGAATACGCTATCCTTTAGAGAAACAGCGTTATTCATCATTTCATCTAGTTCACCCTGGTTGTCAGTATCTAGTTGATCCAGGGTAAATTCTTTACGTTCCAATGATTCATAGAATCTAAAGAGCGTAGAGTTTGTTTTATCAGTATCGTAGGCATGAACGGTTCTCCCATCATTTAAATAGTGATCTAACAAAAGACGTGAAAAGAAACTTTTACCGACGCCACCTTTATCTCCAGTTACAAATACAATTCTACTCATTACTCAATTTCCTCCATTGGGGTTGATTTTAGGATGATCCGAATCTCAAAATCAGGTTTAGTGACCGTATATTCCGGAGCTTGTCGCCCTCGTTCGGCAAAACGATCAGCGGTTTTTGCAAGAGCTGTTACAGCCCCAGTTTTTGCAGAATTTGTTAGTGATGGTTCTTGCACATAGTTTCCAAGCACGTTTTGATTTCTTTGAATGGTACTATCAAGCACCCCAGCGCTCGTCGCAGCCATCATTTCTCCAGCAAAGTATAGTCCTTCCGAAGTGTGGTATTCCCCTTCAACACCTCGCATCCCCTCCAAGCTCTGACCTTCGGCCTCAACCGAATAAATGCCGCCTCCAGATAGGTTTATACTTTTAAATTCGAGTAATACTCTCTTAAGAGCTTTGTCTAAAATTGCCTCACCTACAAAGTAACTTCCTTTTAGGCGACCATTAAGTGCAAGAGCCCTAACGGTAGTAGGCAATGTGCTGGTCGCAATGATCTCTTGATTGACGATAGCGTGAATGACGTCTCCGCTTGAAACTCCTTTAAGTTTATCCTTGTTTTTTAGGACTACTATTCCCTGATCAGAAGCGCGGAAATCACTTCGTTTTTGAGTCAGTGCATAATTCGGAAGATTTGTTGATAGACTTCCATCTGTTGAAGTTGACGAAATCTTTGCACTGCTCTTTCTCAACCGAACTGTTTCAATTCTTGGCTGATCGTTATTTGATATTGTAGTTTCATCGTTTTTAAAATTTGTAGCACCAAAATTACCATTTGATTCTTTTATTAGGCTCACTCCTTTTGGAGGAGTTGCTCCAAATGCCGTACTAATAGAAAACATCAGAAAAATGAAGTTCATTTTTTAGCTCCTGTCTGACTGCTTGAATCCATTAATTTTAGCGCCTGACCTGTGAACTGCGCTCCACCAAAATCACCAGAAACTTCAACAGAATCTTGATGAATTGATTTAGATGGGACAATGTCAAAGATGTACTTTTTTGTTCCAGTCCAAACAAAAAGATTGGTCGCGGTGGCATGACCGTTTGCTAATGAAATTCTAACTTCGTTTGACTGGTTTCCCTGCTTATGGATTAACACTGAGTCGGGATCTCCGGGGAAAGCGTCGGTAATATTGCCTGGGAGTCTAATTACTGTTCCAAAATTTCCAACCATATATATTGGTTTGACTTGACCTAAATCCATTAAGGTTGCGGAAATTCTGAGCGGAACGTGCTTAATTTCAACGCAATTCCCATTTGGAGTAATTCCAAAAATAAATAGTAGATTTAATAAAGTGAGTTTCATGTAATTTTCCTCCTAAATTTGTTCTTCAGCAATTGAGGCAATTTCAAATGGATAACCAGTAACTAAAGAACGATCTTTAGAATGAACTTCGAGTTTCACTCTAATTTTTGTTATATTTGGATTTTGCGCTTGTAATACTGTTTGTAAATTGAGATCCACTTCAAAATGCTTTTCGTCAATCTGTCTTAAATCTAAAATATGAAAATCCACGCTCATTTTCTCCTGCTTCATTTTTTGAACAATTCTTTCCATTTCTGTTTTTTGAGAATTAAAAGCAGCATCAGTTAACATTTCTCTTCCACCCAAATACACATCCATTTCAAAATTTCTTTCGGTGTAACGATAGAATTTTTTGATAAAGTCTCTGATAAAATTTAGCTTCTCAGATGTCAGACTCTCTTCTGGGGTTTTTTCATCGAGAACATATGATCCTGATTCACTAACCATAATTACCTTTTCTCTTGGTTGTCTAAAAAGTATGATTGTAATCGCGAAACAATATATGACTAGAAAACCTAAAACTAAGGTTTTTAGCGCCTCATAACTGGTATGTAATTTAATTGTCCTCATAAATTTTCTCCTATTTACTATCCTTGAAACCACGAATTAGTTGTCCAACACCCTTTTGACTTGAGTGATTCATGACAAATCCTGTAAATCCTTGGGCCATTTTTCCCATTTTTGAGCCGTCATAACTTTGAGCGGCTGCGCTTCCTGCCCCTTTTCGACCACTAATTTGGTCATTGCTATACATCACGGCTGAAGCCGTAGATCGAGAGGCACCAACTACATCTCCCTTAACCATTTTCAAATGTGACATAGCACCAGTTGCTGCTTCTCCCATTGTCTGACCACGTAACAAACGCGGTGTGATGAGTGGGCTTATTATTTGGAGGATTGAAAGAACGATTCCTAAAATTAGACTTGATAGTGCATCTAGGTTTGAGCTCCACACCATTTCACCTACTCCACCAACCATATTCCACATAATAGGCCACATCATGAAAATGAGAATAAGACCAAGATAGATTTGCCACGCAATTTGGGCGCCCAACATCACACCGAGTAGTAGGACAATTGGAAGCATTACGACTAAGATTCCAATTCCAATATTGAACATCGCCTGAGCCCAAAGGTATGCCAAATAAATTACCCAATTTCGAAGCCACTCAAAATTTACAGATTTTAGAAAGCCATAGACGCCGCTATCGGTATGAGGTGGCTCAAACTTATGGGGATCAATTATATTGTAGGCATTGACTCCAAATAGTCCTGAACTGGCGTTCGCAACAGTCTCTACACAATTCATCATTAAATGAATGATGTCGGGATAAAATCCAAGTAAAAAAACACAGAGAACCAAATCCGAAATTAATTTACGATATTGACTAGGATCTTTTAGACTCACCTCATAGTAAATGAGACGTATCCCGAGGATTATTGAAAGTATCACAAATAGTATTGGAACCAGCTTCTTACTCGCTTCTAAACTGACGTTCACGATATTTTCCGTAATTGGAAAAGAAAGTAAACTTGACTTTGAATATGTCTTTACCCCCGCATCATAGAGCTTTTTTCGTAGTGAAAGAGCTTCTTTCTTTCGACCCGTAGCAACCTCTAGTTTTTCTTTTAATGGTTCAAGAGTTTGGGACTGTTCTTCCGTCAAGATTCGATTGAGAGTAGATAATTGCTGTTTTTGAACTTCAAGGGACTCAACGTTTGAAGCCTGAGATTTCTTCTCTAGTCCACCAAGAGTTTTGACAATGTTTTTACCGGCGTGAATTGCACGGGTCAGCTTACGTATGTCGCCTTCCACGCCTTGGTAGTAAGTGTCTTTTCCATTAAGTACGTCGGAAATCTCGCTTGCGTTGTATCCCAGATCAAGCGCCATGGTTTTAATATGATCCACATTTTCAACCATTTTTTGCCCGGAGCTTGAAATCGATGCGTCGGGTTCAACTTCCCTGTAAAGATCCAAACCAGCATCCATGCTGCCAGCCACATCTTGGCCAATTTTAAGAGTACTAGAAACAGTACTTGCGATTGCAGCTATGGTAAACGGATCGAAAAATGCGTTTGCATTATTCAAAAAAAGAGTTCCATAGATGATAATCAAATATTTCATCCAACCACTCCACCATTCAGAACTAATAGCTCGATGATTTTATCCCTCGGGATACTTGGAAGTGCTCGTTCAATTTGATTTATCTGGTCAACTTCGCTTCTACTTGTAGTCGTTGTAAGGTATTCCGAGGGGGTGACAAATAGTCTTAAACTTTTTGCTCCGTCATCATCTTGATAAACAAATGTTCGGTAGTTTTTTCCTCTCTCAGGATTCATGATTCGTTCGATTTGTCTCACACTCAAAAAACAACGATCTCTAAGAAATTCGGAACTTGCACATTTCCCATAAAAGATTTTTATCGGAGAATTGATGAGGAGTCCTAGATCTTCTTCACCATGCCGATGTTGAACAAACCTAGAAAAATCCTGAAGTGCAAGGAATAGCGAATGTCCGAATTTTCTGAAGTTCGATGCGAGTAGTTTTAGTGCCAAAAAATTCTGATCAATAAAAAACGCAGTTTCATCTAAAAAAAACATGAGTCGTAGCCCTGCATCGCGGGCTAATGTCTCAGATAGTTTTAGAATTTCAAGGTTTAGTCTTGCAATAACTGCTGCAAAAACTCCAGATGTAAAATCTTGATTGCTTGCGGCCTGTATGTTTTCAAAATTGTAGTAGAGGTATCTAGTATCCGTCTGTTTATCATCTTTACGTTCTTTAAATAAATTTCCGTAAATTCCACCGATGGCCCACCGTTTTAGCAAATTCACACGATGTATATCTGGATTTTGATTTAAAAAATCACTATAGCTATGAGTCAAGGACTCCCTGATATAGGTCATTACTCGCTTTTCAAAATCAGCACGGATTTCTTTAGAAATAAATTTTTCACCCTCCTCCAGTGCCAAAGTTGAAAGAAATTCGACTATAATGCTAGCCTCATCAGTAGAGTGGTGACTTCCTGTAATTTGTGCGAACGGATCAACACCACAAGCTTCTGCCAGAGTAAATTTTACCTCTTGACCGCCATGCAATGCACACTCTCGAGAATAACTTCCGCCTACGTCTAGTTTTATGATTCTGTGATTATTATTCGAAAGGAATGATTTTGTAAGAACGTTGCCAAAAACGCTCTTACCCATTCCAGTAATTCCACCCACTAAAACGTTAAACGCTGTATTTTTTGAAGAAAATACGTCGAAGTTAAATATTGAACCATCGTCGCGGTGAAGGAGTAATGTTTGCGGAGTAGTTGGTGTCATTTGTAGTGATTCACCGTAACACCCGATTGGGAGGTAAAATGGAATGTGATCGCTCACTTCTTTAAAAGAAACGTGTTGAGGAGCTCCTATTTGCGAAGCAACAAATGATGAATAGTTTCCAAAAGTTTCTATTGTGCCTTCTCCAAACTGCGAAAATGCATTTTCGATAGACTTTAAAGCACTTCTCAATTCGTCAATTGAAGATCTTTGTGGGATTATTAGCCATTCGATTTCAAATAGGGAATCTCCATCTAGAATTAGCTTTTTTAGAACGGATTCACTTGCATGTGCCTTCTCAAAACTAACAACATCATCAACCATCAAATCTTTTGTTGTTTTTCGTTTGAGTCTGCTTTCAGCATTTCTGTTTTTAACCTTTTTCAAAGTAACGGAAAGATCATAATTACTTAGTCCGTTTTCTTGTAATATGAGTGCTAGCTTATCTATTGAAATTGGGTAATTACCTGGACGGTATATGCGATAACATCCCTTAACATGACTGCCAAAATCAATAGCTAGACCTGATTGAATAGTTTCAGCACCTTCAATTTTGAATAGATTTTCGACTTCAGAGAAACTTAATGGTCGTCCGAATTTTTCAAACATAAACAATGGCAAATCAGAAATACTTATTCGACTAGAACGATTCCATTCAAAGCTAACCAATAGAGTCTTTGATCGAAATCCGATTTCTCGAATAGTTTCATTCCTTGAAACTGGAATCCCCGACATAGTATTTTCATTTTTATCCGTTAATTTGAATCGTAAAAGTACTTCCGGTGGTAAACCCCTTAATAGTTCATAGTAATCCGAAAGAAGATTTTCTGTAGACTTTGAATCAAAATCTATTAAAGGAACCTGGAACGCTATTCCTTTACGTCCCTGAATAGTTGTAAAAACTTGAAGGTTTTTAAAATCAGAATCAATCTGACTTAGTTCTGGTCTTTGATAAATTAAATTTTGGATCATAACACCTCCTAAAAAGTAATTTGGAAATTACAAAATCTCGTATTATTTTTCTTCGTTTCATTGCTCTAATTGGAGCAATGATCGCAATCACGAGAACCGGTACAATCAGCGCAATAATGCCAAATCTTGTATTATTAAGAATATTTGCAGTCAGTACCATCAAGATGATCGCTGCTCCGATGTCATCCAAGTACACCCCGAAGAAAGAACGTTCATCGTTCAATATCCTTGAAGGAATTATTGAATTCTTCATTACATGAGCCGACTCTTTAAGGCGTCTACAATACCTTTTCCACAGAGACCTATAAGTAAAGTTACGGCAGTAGATTTCAAATGTTTTTTACCGTTATCATGATTTGAAGTTGCAAATGCCATAGTCGCCATCCCCATTGGAATCACAGCCCCGACTGCTCCAATACCTAAAATGTAACTCCCTAAATTTTCGACAGCCGAGTGTACATCTGCCATCGCGATTTCAGTGCTGACAAAATAGAACACGCTCATGTTTAAGATTAATTTTTCAATTTTGTATTTCATATTTTAGCTTCCTTTCAAAAAGCATCATTGTTTGGAAACACCAGTCAAAACTGGTGGAGTCATTTTAAAAATTTTGTCTTCGTGAATAATTGTGTTATCTCCATTTTTCACCCAATTATTCACTTCATAGAGTTGCCATTCGCCAGGACGAATAAGCTTTTTCATCTCTGGTGGAAGGTCTTTTCCGAAAAGTTCCTTACTTGAACTACTTTGTGCTGCTGGTTCTGTTTCACCATTAAGAGTTTTAACTTCTGCTTTTAAAACCTCGATTTGCTTTTCTCTTTCTTTCATCTCATGCTCACTATCGAATAATAGAAGTCCTGCGACACCCGAAACAGCAGCACCAATTCCAGCTCCCATTGCAACGTGTGCGCCAGTATTTTCGTCGTCCGGAGTGGTAATTGAACCCAACACTCCTCCGACGACACTTCCAACCCCCATTGATAGTAGCGTCTTATCCCGGCTACTCATGGTCGAGCATGAGGATAAAAGTGTTACAAAAATAACGATGCATCCTTTTTTTATGGATTCCATGAAACCGTCTCCTTACTTTGAAAAATCGGTACACTTCGAACTTCTGAATCCTTTGAAATATCGTGATCATTAAATCTATATGTTCCAAAGTTTTGGTTATCATCGAACTGAACGAATAATCCTAGTCGCTCATCTCCGATTCCCAAATAACCTGAGTGTCTATCCCAAATTCTTTGGCAACCATACATGGAGTTATCAGAAGCAACCTTGAAATTTCCTGCCTCTATACATCCTGCTCTTCCATGGCAATGGTCTTCACACTCGCCCCATTTTTGAAAGCAATCGGTTAAGACAGCCGCATTGACTACATTGCTTTTTAAACTATTGTCCTGAAGTCGATCCTTTGATTTAAACCCAATTGAATAGATCCCCAAAGTTTTGCTGGAATTAGGGGGAAGAACCACAATTTGCTTTTGATTTGGATTTACTGGATCCAACATAGATGGAATGGTATTTTCATCTAATGGAATTATCATTGTCCCATTTGACAACTGATCATTCCAACTATTGGCATTATAGGTATAACCAGCACTTCCGTTACAACCAAGGTTTGTATAAACATGGCTGATTACCGACTGAAATAGATTTGCTTTTGGATACTCGGGGAAAGTTATTTCAACAGTTTTATCCTCTTCATTTTTTAGTTCAACTGATTTGATCAGCGTATAAACATTTGAATTTAGTTCAATCCTTTTAAAACTGTTTAAGATTTTAGAACCGTTCTTGCTCCCATTAATGTCTGAATCGAAATTCAGAGCGACATTGTTCGGGGGAGTTCTAAGATCATACGAGTATGAGAAGATCTTATCGCTTCCATCAAACAGCTCTACAACCAAAACAAAGTCTGATGAAATCTTCGAATCAATTACCCCAGAAATTCCTGACACATAAAATGTTACTTTTGATTCCTCGAAGGATATTTTCACGGGTAAATCAAGCTTTGCGTCTCTAGTCTGAATGTAGGATTTTGAAAAATTGAATCTATCTTTCACATCTTTGAGAACATCATTGGATATGATGATTGGATTTGGTATTTCAACTGGCAATGTTACTGCACTAATGGATCTCACACCTTTTTTTGAGGTTTGAAACAGTCCTCTTTCGGCTTTAAAATAAATTTCTTTATTATTCTGAATACCTTTCCAATCATAGCGAGTTGACATCATTGGCAAAACTGAGTCGTTACTTACAACATTTTTTTTGAATGAACACGACGATAGTGAAACAAGTAATGGTATCAATAATGCAAAGCATTTCACTCTAAATTTCTTCATAATTAGAACCTCCAATCTGATCTTGGATGAACACTTTTGTTCTCAAGAAAATCTGATTGAGTAATCGTTGTAGCCTTAATAATTTCTTTAAGGTTATGTACTGAATACTGAGGTTGGAAGATCGGGATTTTAATTTCGACAAAGTACCATTCCCTTTGCATATACTTTGGTTCGTTTTGATAGCACGGCCCGGCTGTTAATTGTTTCCAATATTCTCTGAGATCGTCATTATTGCGAACGGCATCACATGCCATTAAGCGATTGATAGAATATTCACGACACTCAGGTGTAGAATCAAAGAAATCAAAGAACCAAAGATCGGTCGTGGGTACACGCCTATCGGGTGCGACTGGGTCCGTATAGAAGCAGTTTCCCCATTTCTGATCACTTACCATCGGTCGTACCGGCTTTGCTCGAACCGAATGGCACATATTGTGGCAACGATTTGATGGTTGGAGACTTTTATTAAACTCTGTTGGAAGAGTTTTTGAATCAATGTAATCTGCTATCGGCTGGTATTCAGCATAGACTCCAATACTAAGAGAATCTGACCCTGATACAGTTACGTGATCACTTCCTCTTTCTTCACCATTCACAAATGGTACTAATTTTAGTGTCGAAGTCGCAGAGTGCTTATCATCTGCGTAAGTGACTGAATATCCTAAACCATCACACTCGGTATCTTTAAACACTGGCTTTTGGATTGGGAAAAATACTTCACCGTCTACTTTTCTTGTTAGGTCAATTTCGTAATCGTTTTTTGGAAAATCGATCGTGTCTACTAGGACAAGATCAACACCACTGTCAGATCGTTTGTACTGCCCTAATGGTATCTTAAGTCCTGAAACATCGTTTTCTGAAACAGTGTGCTTTTTAAATCCACATCCAGAACTTGTAATAGTAATTACCAGCGAAATAATCAATTTGTTCATAAACTTTCCTCAACTTTTTCTAGTTTTTTAAGGATCGGCTCGACAAGTTCCCGCCATACGTTCTTTACTTGAAAAATTTCAATTGATTCCTGATTAGGATTCGGAATTAAGGAAAGTGTCTTACCTTCGAGCGTTACAATGTCTCCAATTTTTAAAGGTTTGATTTGTGTCGATTTCTTACCGAAAACTGCACACTTAATCTGAATTTTAGGCGAATTTACACTCGAAACTTCGACCTCAAATGCAGCGAATTGTTTTCCAACATTGTTTTGTCTAAAAGTTGGTGAACGAACTATTCGACCTTGGACTATTTTACTTTCTTTTCCCCATTTTGATTTCAGGTGAGAAGTTTGAATATTGGTTTTATTTTGATCTTCTGTTTTCATGCTCCCAATAAGAGCAGGATCAATGCCAGACTTGAAATAGCCTCAGATATGGCTATTTTAGACCTAAGGATTTAGAATGTAGGTAAAACCACACACCATTTGGCTTTGCAGCGTAGTGAATAAGCGTACCTGACTAAAATGATAGAAGAGATTTTCAATTATTTTAGACGGTATTATGAGTTATACCAATCTTACTTCGCTTGCTAAACCCGCTGGACGCAATTTTTTTAATTTTTGCAGTCCGTTTGATTGCTTCAATTAAGCTGATTTTTTTCACCTTTTGGAGTATAACAGCCTCTTTAATGTAGGCGATCGAGAAATTTTCAGTAAGAAGTATCATCTCGTCACTCGGTATTTCGCCAAGAAAAATCTCTAGCAGTTTTTTTCGATCTTGAACATTTGGATTGGTTACCTCATAGACCATATCAAAACGACTAGGTCTATTAGTCATATTTTGAGGAAGGTTTTGAATCTCGTTAGTCGTTGCAATAAATATACTTCGATCAACTGAAATTTCGCCATCCAAAAACTCTAAGAATCTTTCTACACTTCGTTCTTTAATGACGGACATCAATTCTTCTAGAACAAAAACTACGATTCGATGTTCTGCTTCCTTTTTAATTCCAAATAACATGGATTCGGACGGAATTTCATCCCTAAGCCAAATTGTAATCGCATTTTTAGGAAGTGTGTTCTTCAGTATGTTTCTTATAATGCTCGTTTTGCCGTTTCCCGGTACTCCGTGGAAGAGGTATCCCCTTCTCCAAGGAATTCCTAATTCTTTATAAATGGATTCTGACTCTAAAAAATGCTTCACATCGGTTTCAGCTTCTATTGCTCCTTCGATATTGGCACAAAATGTGTCGTTACGAATTTGAATCGGGATTAATCGCTCAGGGATTGGGTAATCAGATTCTCTAAAAATGTACTGTCCATCGGGAAGATTGTTCCCCTTAAAATAAGTGTGTCTAATTCGCTCCATTTTATGAACAGAAAATGTTTTTTCAAATAGTTGGTGCATTCGATCGGTGGGTTCAAGTTTTGATACAAACTCAAAAAGCTTTTCTTCATTTTCAAAGCGATGAAACTCTCTTTTTTCTACAGGCATCAAAGACCAGAAGCCAAACTCGTTGATCACGGAAGGATGATAGTGCCAAATCTCAGAATGCTTCGATTTTTTCATGAAATCAGGATACGACTTCACCATGTCATCTAAGGTCAAAGTGCCATTTTTTTGACCCTTCTTTAGTATTACTTCAATGTCCTTTAATGACACGCTCTTCCGTTATTATTTTCGTTAGAAATTCCGAAAGGGATAGATGTAAGGAAAAGAATCTCAATGGCAGGAAGAAACTCCCAAGTAGCACGCATCCTTTGTATTTTAGACCTTCTTGATTCCACTCCAGGAGGACTTTCTGTCGCTGAGGTTCACGCAAAAGTCACGGAAAGGGGCCACGAAGCTGAAAAGAGGACTGTGTATCGAGACATCGAAGCGCTCTCTCAGGCTGGATTCCCTCTGTTCCCTAATGGTGGAGCAAACGAAAGTGGAATTCGTTGGAAACTCGATCGTAGTGCACGGGTTGGCCAATACCTAGTTTTATCAGCACGCGAGTTATTCGCACTCTTCATTGCTAGAGGCGCCTTAAAACCACTGTCTCACACCCCGTTTTTTGAAGACATTCAAACGCTCTTCCAAAAGCTGGAAGAAAAGCTTGGTCTTAAA
>Ga0206918_1013_pt1 | contig 53051 bp, 44 predicted proteins | sample Alteio_BWOrgHeat_69_FD_152950 | JGI IMG/M metagenome (GOLD analysis project Ga0206918, IMG submission 152950) | Enriched cells from forest soil in Barre Woods Harvard Forest LTER site, Petersham, Massachusetts, United States -... | ecosystem: Environmental > Terrestrial > Soil > Temperate forest >... | reverse complement strand
CGACCGGATACTGGCACTCAACAAAGGAAGGGTTGTCGGGGATGGTACTCCTGATAATGTAATCACTCCCGGTTTAATTCGCGAAATGTATGGTTTGCAGAGCAGCCTGTTGAAGGATTCGGAAATTCCGTTTCCGGTGCTCATTACAGGGGTGTGATCAGCAGATCTTAAAAGTCTATTTTATAAACCGATGAATTGCTTTATCGGCATTTTCTTGAAATGAAGTATTTTTCAAAGCAGTAAAAAAAGTACTTTGGTCAACCATCTCACCTGATAACTTACCCTCTTTACTTGCATAAAAGACACCACTTTTATATTGCTCATCCGAAATGCCATCTACAAAACGTTTTGCACCTACTTCCAGATCATGCACCATTCCTCCGATCAATGGGAATACAACCGGCATCATAAAATTCTTCAACATAAATTTCATTGCCGGTGGAAGATTATCTGGTGCCAGCGTTCCTTTTGTATTTCCGGGGCTCACAACAACAAATTTGAGGTCAGGATATTTTCTGGCCATGGATAACATCCACATGGTTGCTACATATTTAACGTATCCGTATGCTTGAGTGACATCAAATTTATTACCGAAATAGGATCCATCCAGAACAGCTGCAAACTCCTCTACGGAAGAAGTCCTCATTGCAACCGGTTTCATCCCGAGCATCTTCACTCCCGGTACAGCTTCCGCACTGGGGTATAAAACTGCTTTTTTTAACTTGTCCCGTTTAATTAATTCATCCACCAGGATTACATGACCTAAAATATTCGTAGCAGCCAAATCATTCATACCCGAAGGCGTAATTCTCGCAGCCGTTTTCCCAACCATTCCACCTGCATTTAAAATTAGGGCATCAATGGGTTCCTTTATTTTTTCAACTGCTTTTCTTACAGAATCCGCATCAGACACATCCCCGATAATAATTTCAAAGATCTTTTTCTTCGTTTGCTCCTCCAGGTCTTTTTTTGCTGCCTCGGCTTTCGCTTGATTTCTGCAGAACAGAATTACCTTTTTGGTTTCTGGTCTCAGGGACAACTGCCGGGCAGTCTCTTTTCCAAGTCCAATATTTGCTCCGGTTATCAATATACTTTCGTTCATTTTTTTTCTTGTTAGTTTATTAATCAGTCCTAATCATTGAGTCCATGGAGAGGCGTGAATTGAGTTATAAAATTTACCGCTAAGAATTCTTTGGTAACTTCTCCACTTGGAACGCCAATGCGCTTTATTAAATCCAATTACTAGCTGTTTATTTTTTTCGCTGTCATATTTATTTTTAAAGGTTTGTAGTTATTACTGCAAAGCTACACCCTTAAAATGTGCTCTTAGTATCAATAAGTCCATTATATTTGCTCAAACGTACATATTTAAGCCATGGATGCATTGAGTGGTGTTTTAGAGAGCGCCAAATTGAAAACAGTTGTTTATCCGAAATTCAGCTTTACTTCCCCCTGGGGTATAGAAATGGAGCAGGATTCACGCTCTCAGTTTTGGAGGCTTTTAAAAGGCACCTGTTATTTGAGAGTACCTGGTGAGAAGGGTATAAAAATGAATGTGGGCGATGTTGTTTGTATTCCACATGGTTCTAAACATCTCATCTCAGGAAAATCGAATACTCCGTGTGTGCCTGCTTCGCAATTCGGTAAAGCTTATCATAGTGGGAAGCCTTTATTTCAGGGGAAAGAGGAAGAGACCATATTAATGGGTGGGCATTTTGAGTTTACGCCATCTGTACAACATCCTTTTATTAAGTCTCTGCCTAAAGTGATACATTTAAGTAATACCACTAAAGAATTGGACTTGTGGCTGCAACAGGCTGCAGTGATGATGAATGAAGAGATAAGTAACGAAAAAATAGGAAGTAAATTAGTTTTAGGACGTCTGGTTGATATACTTTTTGTATTAATTATTCGTGCTTATATAGAACAAGCAGATATAAAAAAGGGATTTCTTCTGGCGCTAAAAGATACCCGGATCAGTAATTCTTTAAAATCCATGCACGATTCTCCTGACAAAGACTGGACATTAAATCAATTAGCTGCCACTGCAGGCATGTCCCGTTCGTTGTATTGCAGAGAATTTAAAAGACTGGTAGGCGAAACACCATTAAGCTATTTGACCAACTGGCGCATGTTAAAAGCCAAAGAAATTTTAGCAGAAAGCAAGGAAAATATCAGCGAGGTAGCCAGTAAGGTAGGCTACCAATCGGAAGCCGCATTTAACAGGCTTTTTAAATCAAAAGTTGGAGAAACCCCGGCGAGCTACCGAAGGAAGATTTTATCTTGATGATTGATTTTTTTGCGTCCGTGATTGCAAAAAACTTCTTGGCACAAACTAAAGGCTCTTGCTAAGGATCGCCTTAAACTTTCTCTTAACTGATGCACTGTTCAAAAAGCAATCGATCAAATTTACAAATTCATCTTTTTTGAGCGTACCAATAACTTTGTATTCTACATCTTCAACCTGATAAATTTCCTTCAATAAATCCAATTGGTAGTTATCGACTTGACTTCCATAAACAAATGTTGGCATTTCAAAAGCAAAATCATTTGTTGTAATGGGCTTTCCCGCTTCAAAATGGTAGCAATTGAAATTTGCATCGTCAGCATTAATGCAACCATGCTTGATTGGCAGAAAGGAAGGTACATGATCGCTTCTTGTTGGCAGGCTTGCTAATAAAGTATTGCCCCCATCCACATGCAACACAATAAAATACTTGGGTTTTGCTGTATTCCCGTTTTTGAAATAAAACGGGTCAAAGTATAAAATCTTTCCCGGAGAATACATGGAAAGGTTATGCTTTAAATCTTTTTGAAAAATTCAGAAATTCCTTATGCTCTTCGTAAATGGAAGATTTAAGTTTGTCGTCCTTAATGTAATCCGATAATTCAATTTCAAAATCACTGGTGTTCAGTTTACCCGTTTCAAACAGTTCGAGCAATCCTTTTTCTTTTGCGATTTGATACCACAAGGTATTTGGACGATGGCACAAATCAACAAGTTTTGTTGCTGTCATATTCCCATATGAGCTGACAATCAGGCTAAGCAGTTTTAACTCATTGTCAGAAAATTCTCCATCATCAAACGTTCTTTTCGCATTAATGTAACATTCGCCAGTAGCTTCAAAACGAAGTGTGACAAAATCTTTCAAAATCGTTGGAGTGGATGATAGTTCAGAATAGACATCGATATTGACAGGCCCGGCTTGCCATACCTTATACCGAAGGTTAAAAAAGGGAACTCCTGAGGATTTAATGGACAGCTCATCCAATAAATAAATCAATTTCAGCAGTTTTGTCTTGGAGAGATTTGCAATATTATCTGCCAGATAGACAATGGAGTTGCCTAACTTATTTATTTCGTCCTGTGTATAACCTTCTAGAGAAACCATGAAAGCGTTATTTTTATTTACAAAAGACATCTCACAAAGATACAAAGAAAGCCTATCCTATCAAGGGTTTTACGTTAATTCTCCCCAGATTATTCAGCGTGCACTTGTCAAATCCTAAACCACCTCCCTCCCCAACTCCACCCTCGCCTTAAGCAAATGCAAATAAACAGCCTGAGCAAAAAAGTCCAGCTTTTCCGGGCTATCAAAAATATCGGCATCGGCTACCCGGCTGATACAATCGGAATAGCTTTCCCAGAGCTTTTCATCCAGCTGTTTGTCGTCCAGGCCCATAAGGGATACGATGGTTTCGCCCAGGTTCAGGTAATATTTGCCGGAATCGAGCCCCAGTTCGGTGAGACCAGAAACCAGCTTGGTGTTTTTTAAATCATCCTTTATCAGGTTAAGGATGAGCTTCTTATTTAGGAGGAAGGTGAAGTTGTTTTTGGGTGTTTTCATTTCTTTATCAGTTAAGGTGAAAAGAGCAATTATCAACACCAAATTATATAATATGCCGTTTTAATGCAAATACTACCGCATCATAAAGCAATACATTGCGTTTAATATATGATTATCAATCACTTAAATTAATGCGATATTAGCACAGAAATACAATTAAACAGCATCCTGTGCCAAAACTTCAGCTTAACCGAATCAAAGTGGTTCTCACCGAAAAGAATAAAAGCGGGAAGGATCTTGCCAAGTATCTTAAGAAAACGGAATCTACCATTTCGCGCTGGTGCACAAATGAAGTACAGCCCTCTGTGGAAACACTTTATGAAATTTCAAAATATCTTAAGGTGGATATGAGAGACCTTTTGGTTTCGACTTTGTGAAGTGACGGCATTAATAGATCACTCCGTAATCTCAAAATAAGTAATATTCAAATTCCTTATTTGCTCGGCAGGGATAATGAAATATTCGCCCGGCACTTTTCGACTTGCTCCCATACTGTTGGAATACGTGTTTATTGTTTGCAGCCCGTCCTCCCGGTAGGAGGCTGTTTGTTCCTTACGCAAATCCCTCCTCACGGCATGTTGCAGCACCAAATGGCCCAGCTCTTTCGACCGGTGTTTGAAATAGTAGTCGTATAGCAAACCCGAATAAATGGTAGTGGTTTCCCGGGTATAGGCCAGGATGTTGACATAGACCAAATCAATTTTTTCGGACCTCGCTTTCCTCCCCTTGCGCATGCCCGGCCGCTCATCCAGCAAGGCATACCAGTTATTGTTATCCAGCCCGAGGAGCCTGGACAGGGTGAACTTTTCGATAAAGCTGTATTCCAGTCTCCTGCCCCGATCTTCCAGCCAGGCAAATCCATACCCGAGTAAATACCCCAGCAGGATGCAGATCCAGGTATAGTTCAAAAACTGGGCAACGTAGTTATAAAACTCCCGGTTGTGTACCACCAGGTCCTTGTTACCGATAACCACCTGGTAGAGGATATCAAACCTGATCTCCCCTATTCGCTTGTACATAAACAGTTGAATAAAGCTCATGGCACTGCCATGGATGAGGAGGGGAACAAAGAGGAATGCCCAGAACGAATCGGTGATGGAAAGGGTTCCAACCAACTCTTTGAGCTGAGCACTTTTATTGATGGCAAACCGGAAGGCAATGGCAGGAAAAAGAAGCAGGGCAAGAATCAAAGCACCCAATGCTATATTCACGGGACTTAACTGATTGGAGCGGCCGCCGAAGAAACTACCTGCACCGTGCGGGTAAGCAGCTGGGAAGGATCGGCTTTTGATTGAAACTGAAACTCAACGCTTTCACCGGCCATGAGCTTTTCTTCATTTGCAATGATGGCAGCAACAAGGGAATCGGCCGCTTTGCTGTCGGCCAGTATTTCGTATCCTTTTTTGCTGATTCTTGCTCTCATAACACAAATATAAGTAATAAAGTGCCTGAAAACAAGCGAACAGGTTAAAATTGTATCATAAATGAAACATCCTCATCCTGAGGCGCTCCCACAGGAATAACACCGTTGGGTGACGGAATCAAACCTGAAACAGCAACCTGTCCCCTGCTTGTTGCAAGTTGTTCTATGCTTATTTCCGTTTGTGCTATACGTACTTCCGTAGCGTCTATGCAAATTTCGGGTTGTTCCATGCTTATTTCATCAGTACCTGTGCATGTTTTACTTTGTTCTCTGCTTCTTTCATCAGTATCTATGAACATTTCAGTTTGTTCTATGTAAACTTCCAAAGCGTTTATGCACGTTTCAGTTTGTACTGTGTGAACATCAGCAGTGTCTATGCCTGTTTCACTTTGTACTATGGGTATTTCATAAGTGTCTGTGCCTGTTTTACTTTGTTCTATACGTGTTTCCTGTTGTACTATGCACGTTTCATCAGTACCTGTTGAAGTTTCAGGTTGTTCCGGTCCTGTTTCATAAGTGTCTATGCAAATAAGGAGTCAAATCGATTTCCCTAAACTGTATTAATTAAGAAACACGTTATATGATAATATATTTTGAAAAGTTGCGTTAATCTACTTACAAAAGGAATGAAACGTTCCAGTATTAACCTGATGCCTGTTGCAAAGAAGCAGGTATCTCAACTAAAATAAAATGGCAACTTCTTCTAAATCAGCACCTAAATTCAACGCGCTGCTTGAATTCACCCGAAAATCCGTTCCGCAAATCATTACCGAGTCCCAGGGCATTGTCCAGGGCATGAGCAACAACCCCTGGTTCCCCAATCCGCCTGTTGCCCTGGCCACCGTTACCACGGCCATCAACAGTGTGATTGCCGCGCAAACAGCCGCACAAACCCGGGCCAAGGGCACGGTGGCTGCCATGCACGCGCAGGTGCAGGCGCTGGAAATATACCTGCGCCAGCTGGCCAACTACGCCAGCAGCGTAGCCAACCAAAACCCTGCCAACGGGCAGGCCATCCTGGCCGGTGCCAACTTCTTCCAGCGCAAAAAACCGGTAAACCCCAACAACGGTTACCGCGTGCATGCCACCAAGGTACCGGGCCAGCTATTCATTATGACCGTAAGGGTGCTGCGCGCCTCGTACGAGTTTGAAATGACTACCGACACCACCAACCCCGCCAGCTGGACCAACATCTACAAAGGCACCAAATGCAAATTCATCAAAACCGGCCTGACAAGCGGTACCCGTTATTACATACGCGTAAAGACGGTAACGGTAAACGGAGAAAGCGCTCCTTCGGATGTGTTGAGTTCGGTGGTGTTGTAGGGGAGGGTAACTAATTAATCATGACCGGGTAGGCTTCTTATTAAGGAGTTTATCCGGCTTTTTTTGTGGCAAATTTCCTTTCATCGTCTAGCCCTTTCTTTTCTTACACCGTTTGATGTAAGAAAGAATGCAAAAGCGGTGATGGTTTTATAGATATACTAATCAATTCCAGCATCTTAGTATTTGGTTACAGGAAACAACATATTTATTAATCTTAAATTATCCAGTTGGCCTTGCTTTTCATCTTTGGATGGCCGTAGTTTGCTTCACTCAATTTTCTAAAAACACGATCCACGATGAACGAACGTACTCCGACAAAGACCCGGCTTAGCCTGCTGTTGAACCTCCCGATCCTTTTATTGCTTGCCGTTTTCGGCCCTGGAACAGGAATGCTTTCGGCCCAAACCAATTACTATACCCGTCAGGCGGGAGCGTGGAGCAATGCCTCCAATGTATGGAGTACGGTCAGTCACACCGGAGCAGCCTGTTCCTGCTCACCTGGAACAACACTTGGTGGAAGCAATGTAGTGACGCTCTCTAACTCGGTGACTTCCAGCAGTGCCCTGTCAACCATCTCCGGAAGTGGTAAAATTGTGGTACAGTCGGGCGATACCCTGACTATTACCACCCCCACCTTAACTATAGGAGGCAGCGGAAACATCGTTATCAATTCAGGCGGGGTGTTTGTCCTGAATGGTGCGCTTAACATGTCGGGAAGCACGGGCATTACCAATAATGGAAAAGCTGTTGTTAACGGTAATGTTACTAACTCGGGGTCTGCTGTGCTTACCAATAATAATTCTTTTATCATCTATGGCAATCTGATAACCAGCGGGGGTGCTGCAGTTAACGGAAGCGCGAATGTGGAAGTAAGCGGCACTGTTAGCGGACCGGGTACTACCACAGTTGCTGCCTTACCCAGCACCTGGGGACTTGCCGGAAACGCGGGAACAAACAGTCATTCCAACTTTATCGGCACAACAGATACCGCAGCATTATCAATCCGGACGAATAGCGCAGAAGTTATTCGGGTAAAGAATGATGGAACGGTTCAGTTGAATAACTACTCCAGTACTACTGGTGGGATGGCATTTTTTGATAATAACGGGATTTTGAGAAAGACCAATCTCACCGGAAACAGCACCGACGTATTATCGGGAGACGGATCCTTTCACCCTTCCAGCGGTAGCGCAGGGTGGACTTTGACACAAACCGGAACCCTGCAAATCAACAACGGTTACAGAGCTATCCCTACCTATGCCCTTACTACTCCGCAATACTACTCAGTAGGTATTGGAACCGCTACACCTACGCAGGCACTAACTGTCACTGGCAACAGCATTGCCGACACCGTCATGGCTCGTAATACCATTGCCATAGGTTCCGCACTTACTATTAACGGCGATAACGTGGGGTTGTACCCCTATGGTAAAAATACGATTACCTGTACTTCAGATCTAAACCTCAACTCACCAGCTTTCAATCCCATGACCCCTACTATCAAAGTAGGAAATACACTCCTGAATGCGCATAGTGGTAATGTAGGAATTGGAACACGAACACCTGCTTACAAATTAGATGTTAACGGAACCATTCAAGCCAGTGGACTGATGATTGCACATGGCGGACTTAAAACGGACTCGGATTTGGTAGTGGGTGGAAATTTAGTTCTTGCCAAACCGCTTGCCTTCCCCAATGGCTTGAGTGTTACCGGTGACATTATTGGCACTGGAAATGTGAATGCAACAGCATTGAATTTAACAGGCGGAATAAATTCAGGCGGAGACGTGGTTACTACTGGTATGGTGAAAGCGAGTGGATTGAGTCTCAGTCAAGGCCTTAGTGTTGCCGGTGACATTACAAGCACCGGAACGGTTAATGCATCGACAATTAATCTGACAAACTCACTCACACTGGATTCCATTTATGTTAGAAAACAGATTCTCGTTAACCAGGGTCTGCTGATTCAAGGTGATAATGCCCAAAGTTCCGGGGTCAAAGGCTCCATCCCTCCCCCGCCTGGAACTAACTCCATTGATGCGATGACATCCGACTTGCTTATCCAAAGTTCTGGTATGAATTTCTTGGCCAACACCATTATCAACGCCAAATCGAATGGGAATGTGGGCATTGGTACTTACCACCCCACCGCCAAACTTCATGTAAGCAACGGTGACATCCAGGATGACGGAGCCTTAACCGTAAACGGAGATGCAAATTTTGCAGGAAACTTTTTTGCCCGGCAAGGCATTGCTACCAAGGGCAGTTTTTCGGCAGGTAAAGGGTCATTCTCTGGAAATTTGAACGTTAATGGAATTTTGCATGCGCTGAATTCTTTGGTGGTGGATTCGAATTTTACGATAGGAGGTGATTTCACTACTAACGGTAATTTGAATTTTGCTGGGAACAGGACGATTGCCTATTTCCCTGCAAGCAATGGACAACCTGAAATTATTTCTTATGGAATCCCCAATGGCAAAACACATCCAATAGTTGACCCATGTTACGCTCCGAACATACCTACCACAGCTAATGCATTCCAAGGTACTGTATATGCGTATGGGGTAAATGCAAATGGGGCAGCAGTAAATTCAATAGCTATGGGCTTTGACGGAAGTAATGGCTTTATTGATGTAGCCGGGACATCTACGGTGCCCGGTGGCACCAGATTACTCATGAATTATTATTGTGGTAAGGATATTTTCATGTGTACCGGGTCAAATGGTGGTAATGTGCATATTTCCGATGCCCCTAGTTCAAGTGGTGCGGTTTACCTGGGAACTACACATATTGGCACATCAACGAGTAATGGAGCTCACCCTAACGCGTTATTGACTGTTTCAGGAGAAATTGTTTCTCAAGCGGTCTACGTTCGCCTCGCAGATTGGCCCGACTATGTCTTTCGTCCAACCTACCAATTACCAAAATTGTCAGAAATAGAATCATTTTATAAACAGAATCAACATCTTCCGGAAATACCAACAGAAAAGGAAATTTCTGAGAAAGGTGCCGATTTGGGAGAAATGAATAAACTTCTCCTTAAAAAAGTTGAAGAGCTCACACTTTATCTAGTTGAACAGCAAAAACAGATTGATGCCTTAAAAAACAAAGTGGAAAGTATCAAGTAATGGATATACCCTGCAAATTGATTGACCATAATCTAAATTAGTTCGAACTATGGGTAACGTTACAAATTTCTTAAGAACGGGAATATTAATTTCCTGCTTTTTGATCAGCACCGTCGTCAGGGCACAAACATTTAGAAATGCATTTGATGCCTTTGATAATATTAACGCACAATTCTCAAACAATCCTGGAGCTGGGTCATCTATGCTAGCCAATGCAAATATTGACATCACTTCTGACGCAGGTTTCTTGACCGGATATTTAAACATGTTTAAGGTCACCAAGGATCAAAAATATATGGATCGTTTTGCGATTCATGCCAAACGAATTATGGACAGAAGAGATGACAACATTACAAACATTTGTGGTGATCCGGGATCTCGTGTGTTTGGTTTCCCTTTCACAACTGTTAATGCTGCTGGCTGTAACATCACTGGAACGAATGACATCTTGCTCTGGAACACTGTTAATCCTGGAATTCCAAGTAAAAGTTGGTCTCGCTGTGCGGGATCTAAGGATGGTTGCGGTTATAATATTCACGAAACGGCTCAGGACGCAACGATCTGCTATCCGATGGCATTGTTTGTATATTTAATCTCGACTGACACCGATTTTCAAAAGCTAATAAACTTACCTGTTCCTTCTGAGGTATCTCAGAGTGGGTCTTCCATTATTACGTATGGTGATCTTGCATTCATGTTAAACTTCAAATTACATGAGACTGCCGACTGGTGGACTGATCCTGAACGATTTATAACTGCAGCACCAGCCACATTTAATAACAACCAGTCACGAGTAGGTTATATAAATAATGATTCCAAAGAAAGAACGTTTGGGCAGGTCAATATGCAGGCAGCCATGGGCTGTCTTTTAGTCTTACTTGAAGAAATTTCGATTGTAAAGAGTCCTTATGCCATTTATCCACCTGGGATTTACGATCATTACTTAAGTAATGTAATTTCTGATGTTAAATTTGAATTAACTCCAGGCCCCTGTCAACCGTTTACGATCTTTTGGTTTACGAACTATAACCATACAAACCAAGAGGATGTCGGCCACGCTCAAGCAACATTCCAATTGGCGAATCTTTGCAACAAATTTAAATTGCCAAATGGAACTAATGCAGATTTTAACATTACATGGATGCAAGAATTTGCAATGACATTTGCAACACAAATGTATATTTCTCCTCTAAATTTTGGGTTGGGAATTGCTCAGACGGGTTCCTTTTGTCCGCTCATACCAGACAAGGCTGATCAAACTACTAATACTCCTGTTGTTGGTCCTTATGCCTATTTGACTGAATTTAATCCTTATATCTATGGTATAATTTCAGATTATTATGCCTCTAACTCCCTTTATTCACCTGCCTGGAATGGAGTACAGCCGAATGATCCCGGAATTCTAGGTTATTCACAACTCGCCCTTGTTGAAAATACTCCCGACTACCTTTACTCCAGTTACAAGAATATTTTTAATCCTATTTCCGTAAAAAGAGGTTCTGGGCAAAAATGGAATGGGGCTGCTGGTGGTGATTACTCAGGAAATGGAACTTACCAGATTGCCGCTGTAACAAACTCCTCTAATTCAATCAATATTCTCACTATCGACCCAATGACTAAGCTGCAGAACCTAACTGGTAGTGGTACTACTGGCGTCAGCTCTCCGGTGAGATCTCTCTTTTCAGGAAAATTGTTAGGGACTATGACAGGGAAGGATGTAATTTTTGCAATAGGTGATTCCTACGATGTTGACATCCTTCAGCAGAATGGATCAACTTTAAACTCTCTTTTGAATTCGACATCTACTTTCCAGGTCCCATTTCACATCTCCGGGGCTGCAGTCGGTGATTTTGATATTAATAATCCAGGAGAGGAAGTACTTCTTGCGGATGAAAATGAGAATCTTTTTATTCTCGAATACCTGCCTGGGGCAACACAAGGATCATCCAATTTTAAGATCATTTCAACAGGACTTAATCCACAGGTAGGGCATCTTGCTGGCATGACAGCAGGCCATTTTGACGGAAGTACAGATATGGAGTTTGCAATAGCCGATAATAGTGGCTTTGTAAGCGTTTTCAAATTTAGCAATAGTTTAACTAGCATCTCCCAACTCTACACTATCTCTGTCCCTTCAGGAGCATCCGTTGATTGGAACGGCATGACTAGTGGTGATTTTTTAGGTTTGGGAAATGATCAAATCTGTGCACATAGCGGATATGATGGACAGTTTCTGCTATATCAGGTAGATCCTTCCAGTTCTGCAATTGTTCTGACAGCGGCACAGGCATTTCCGGACGGAGATCACATGCCTGATGGGACAACTTATAACACTGGAAACGGGTTCAGCTCACTTAATGGTTTCAATGCTAAGCAAAAATGGCAAGCCGGTTTGATGACCAGATTGAAGAGTTGCCCTGGTTCAGGAACAGCGGCGTTGGCAACCTTGAGAAATTGTGATGGGCAGATAACCATTTACGATATGGAAGGAGCTTGTCAGGGATTATCACTTTCCAACGATTATTTCTACGATCAAACTTTTACATCGAATACACCGGATGCTATTTCTCCGACACCACCTGCGAATTATATTGGAATAAGCCCTACAAGCAATAAACTCACAGGTGAAAATAGTAATTCCCCAACTGATTATCATGTGTCAAGGAATCTTAACGCTGCTAATGACCTCGTTTACCCAAATACAAGCGTAAATTTTATCGCAGGGAATGAAGTAGCCCTTACTGATGGAGTTGGAATAATAAGTGGTGCGAATTTCGGGGCCTATATAGATCCGAGTTTAAGCTGCAGCCCTGCGAGGAAACTACCTCACTCAAAAACTGGCAATTCAAAAGGTGGTCAAAATTCAACCTCCAGTTTGAAGACACCTTTTGGGGGACTTGCTGTGGAACCAAACCCAAGCCAGGGACAATTTGTTGCACATACAACTGATGGCACCACTGGTAAAATATTTGTGTATGATACCCGTGGTCAGTTAGTGTATTCAAACGCCGATTATTCATTAAATACTTGGAACTTGGATTTGGGCTCTTATCCAGAAGGTGTATATTTTGTAAAAGTTATATCAAATGATGGGCATGTTGCAACGCAAAAGGTAATTCACAAATAAAAACGAGCGTTATAGTAATTAGATTTACCGAAATGGAATAATATAAAGGCGAAAAATATTTTTACCTTTACTTGGAATAATGGGGTGTGATAATTCATAAACAATAAATATAAATGTTTAACCTAAAGCGATTTTGTAATGTTAGGTTCCTTTGGGTTGTTTTTATCTTCCTGAATTTACAAGTTCATTCCCAGGATACAGCGAAAAAGCATTTATTCTACCTGGGCCCTTTACTCTCTCCCGATTATTCTTCGGCATTTTTAACCAATGGCAATCCGCGTTTAATGTCTTATGACCATTGGTATGACAGCCAACTTCAGCCAAAATTGTCCTTCACCGGAGGGCTTGATCTTCTATATCAATGGAGTCAAAATTTCAGCCTTAGTCTAGGTGTTCAGTATAGCATCAAGGATGGCATGACAAATGTTGGTCCCGCAAACTCCGGATATGAAGACACTTGGGTAAAACACGATGTCGCTTACCTGGACCTTCCGGTTAAAATTGATTTCTATCTAACTAAAAAAAAAACAAGGCCATATCTTTCTGCCGGTGTTTCTCCAAACCTCTTTCTATTCTGGTCTGATAACTGGCTACAAGCCTCAGATAGAAACAGGCCTGATTTCGCTCCTTCGCCATCTAAAAATGCTAATGGCTTTACTTTTAGCAGTGTAAATCCTCAGCTTCAGATTGGAATGGGGCTGGATATAAATCCGAAAAAAAGAAACAGATTTCGTGCTGAAGCTCTTTTCAGGTATTCAATTCTACCTGCTAACACCTCTCCATATGACTGGCTCGATATAGGACTCGAGAGTAATGAACTTGATTGTTCAAGAAGATTCTACTCCTTTGGCCTGGCTTTAAGCTATCTGTGGGGATTATAGACTTCTTTTGTCCGAAAAAGATACTCTATTTTAATAATTTATAATAGTTTTCCCCATCAGGTTCAATTATCTAACATCAACATTCCTAGTAACTACTAATCATGAAAACATATAACCTGTACTTCTTTTTCCTTGTTTCTTTTTTAATTACAACTATTCAGGCAAAAGCCCAATGGGTTGCCCAGAACGGAAATTTACCCTATCCTGCAGGAATTGACGGTCTTTGTATTGTGGATGCAAATGTGGTTTGGGGAATAGGTTATGTTGGGCTTAATCCCCCCTATAATGCAAGATATTACACCCGAACGATAGATGGAGGTAATAATTGGAAATCTGATACCATTAAGGCAACTCCTTCTGTGCCACCTGATCAGGGCATTGAAAACCTCATTGCAATTAGTGCCGATACCGCCTGGACAATAACTTATAGTCCTGCACAAACCACAGCTGGCGGTATTTACAAAACAATTGATGGAGGAACTTCCTGGGTAGCTCAAACATCTGCTTCCTTTAATGTGAATTCCTATCCCGAGTTCATCTATTTCTGGGATAAAAACAATGGTGTCGCTTTAGGTGATCCTAATCCTTCAGTCTTTGAAATATATACGACCTCAAATGGCGGTGCTAATTGGCTGCCTGTTCCATCAGCCAGCATCCCACCCCCTCTTGCCGGAGAACTCGGTTATTATACATTTTCAGTAATTGGATCTACTATCTGGACAGGTACCACTGCCGGCAGAATGTTGAAGTCTACTGATATGGGTCTGCATTGGACCGCCTCAACAGTTATTGCGAATAAGCCTGTAAATAAACCCGTATTTAAGGACTTAAATAATGGACTTTGTCAAATTGGACAAAATAATGACACCTTAATGAGGACTAATGATGGTGGAGCAACGTGGAATATTGTACCCTATACTGGAAAATACTTGATGGGTGATTTATGTTATGCCTCCGGGGCTAACCCATTTTACATTTGCACAGGGTCACTTCCTGGATGCTACGGATCATCTTATAGTACTGATGATGGCGTTTCCTGGACCAGTATTGATGTTGTTGTAAGACATTTCTGTCTTGCATTTTTAAATTCAAGTGTCGGTTGGTCTGGCTCAGTAATTATGTCTGGCTCACCAACAACCGAAGGAATCTATAAGTGGACCGGAATCAACGGAATTAAGGAGTATCAAAATCTTTTGGGTCTAAAACTCTACCCCAACCCCAACAATGGGCTCTTCCACATTACTCAAGAAAATTCAACAGACGATCGTATCCAAATTTCAGTTAGCGATATCGTTGGCAAGCTGGCCTATAATACCTCATTAACATCCAATGTTTCTGGGTTGGATATGGACTTAACTTCTCAACCCAAGGGGTTGTATTTTGTGAGAGTCACGAATTCAAAAGGCGAAAGTGGTGTTAAAAAGTTGGTGATTGAATAAGTCATTTTCAAATCTCCCTTAATAATTAGCTTTTATAATTATTTTTTTCTGCGTGACAGAATTTTCGGAGAGAAGAGAAATAAGATAAATACCCGCCCCCTCATTTATTTGAATGGCAAGCTGTTGTTCAGAAATCGAAGGATTAACTTTAATGGATTTAATTATTTTGCCTTGTGCATTGTAAATGTTACAATCATTATACCCCATTCCTTTAATAGATACAAACAACTCCCCGTTACTAGGATTTGGATAAATTTTTAACTCTTGAGTCCCTTTATTGATTTCGTCTATTCCATCAGGTAAATCCATCTTTCGAATACGGTAATTCCAATTATCAGAAATATACATGGAGTAAGAAGCATCAATAATTAAATTCGCAGGAAACATTCCAGCCGAGAGGGGTGGGCCTCCGTCACCTGAAGCGGTTCCGCTACCATCGCCAGCAATCGTATTAATTATTCCATTAAAAATAACACGTCGAATGCGATTATTTTGCACGTCAACAATAAATAGATTGCCATTTTTATCAATGGACAAATCAGTAGGATAATATAAATCGGCAGAAGTTGCAGGTCCCCCGTCTCCTGTATATCCCCATTGGAATCTTCCTGCTATCGTATTAATTATTCCCGTGACAGCATCCACTTTACGAACGCAATTATTGCGTGTATCAGATATGTAAATATTGCCAGATGAGTCAAGCGTTATGCCAGCAGGAAAATACATTTCTGCAGCTGTTGCCAGACCTCCATCACCTGAATAACCTGCTTTAGTTCCACTGCCAGCAATGGTAGAAATAAGTCCTGTCAATCTGTCAATTTTCCGAACTCGGCTATTTGCCTGGTCGCATACATATAAGTTTTCATATCTATCAACAGCCAAGGCAATTGGATTTCCAACAGCCGCATGTATTGCAAGTCCTCCATCTCCTGAATTTGCCAAAGTACCATCACCTGCTATTGTCGTAATAATTCCAGTTGAGGCACTTACTTTACGCACTCTCGCATTTTGATAATCCGCTATATATAAATCACCTGATTTTCCGAAAACAATCGCGATGGGGCCTCGCATTTCCGCTGACGTAGCTGGCCCCCCATCGCCTGAAAAGCCACCGGTACTACCACCCGCACCAAAACCGTTCCCTACGACAGTGGAAATTATTCCGGATGAGTGATCAATTTTACGAATGACCTGGTCACAAAAATCAGCCACGTACAGATTACCCGCACTATCGAATGCCATGCCTCGTGGGTCACAAAACGTTGCAGCAATAGCCGCTCCTCCATCTCCCGAATAACCTGAAACACCAGTTCCGGCTATTGTATTTATCACCTGGGCTTTGTACGGCGAGCAGAAGATAAGCATGCTAACAAGCAGGACTAAGAATTTGGTCAATAGGAAAGGGGGAGGCGAATATTTCACAGAAGACTATTGTATGGGATCAAATGAGACACTATAAATTTAATCTATTTTATCGAAAAAACACTCGCATCTGAGCCATTTCTCTATCTTCGAACCAGCATAGTTAGCCACCCAAAACCAACCTATGAAATTAATCTACCTCAAAAGTCTACTTCTGATTGGATTTTTATTTACGCATACTCACTCTAAAGCTCAATGGACGCTTCAAACGGATAGCCTCCCGGCATCCTCCGGAATCAAAGGCATTTGTATAATAGATGCGAACACTGTTTGGGCTTTAGGTTATAACGGTGCTCAACCAGCTAAACAAACACGGTTTTTCACAAGGACAACTGACGGCGGAAACCTCTGGAAAGTAGATAGCGTTAAAACCAGTTCTCCATTACCTTCTGATCAAGGACTTACGAACCTTTGCGCCATAAACGCCGACACAGCATGGGTGGCAGCCTTTAGCCCCGCTAATACAACTGTTGGAGGGGTTTATCGGACAAATGACGGTGGAGTTACCTGGGCGAAGCAAGCCACAGCAGCATTTAATGTTAACTCCTATCCTGATTTTGTTCATTTCTGGGACAAAAACAATGGAATTGCTTTTGCCGACCCTAACCCTTCGTCTTTCGAAATTTACACCACAACCGATGGAGGCACAACCTGGGTGGCTGTTCCTTCTGCAAATATTCCTGCTCCCCTTTCAGGTGAATATGGAGGTCTTGGCGTCTTCTCGGTAAATGGAAATACGATTTGGGAAACCACTACTTCTGGTCGGGTATTAAAATCAACAGACATGGGACTGCACTGGACTGTTTCCACAATCCTTGCCAATAAACAGTTAAACAATATTGTTTTCAAGGATTTGAACAATGGGCTTTGCCAGGTAGGAACTAAAAATGATACGCTGATGAGGACGACAGATGGGGGATCTACCTGGGCATTAGTACCTGTAATTGGGGTCTATCTCAAAGGAGATCTTTGTTACGCTCCTGGCACAAACCCGATGTATGTGGTTGTTGGTGTTTCTTTTGTAGCCGGAACTTCTTATAGCACTGATGACGGAACAACCTGGGTCAGTTTGGAGTCGACCGAACGTCATACATGTGTTTCATTTTTAAATACGAGTATTGGTTGGTCCGGAACATTTGTTGGGCCCACAGGTAACGGAGGAATGTATAAATGGAATGGCACCAATGGTATTCAAGAATATAAGAACCTCTTGGGCTTGAAACTCTACCCCAACCCCAACAATGGCCTCTTCCACATTGCTCAAGAAAATTCAACAGACGGCCATATCCAAATTTCAGTTTGCGATATCGTTGGCAAGGTGATCTATAATACTTCATTAACATCCAATGTTTCCGGGTTGGATATGGATTTAACTTCTCAACCTAAGGGTTTGTATTTTGTGAGAGTCACTAATTCAAAAGGCGAAAGTGGTGTTCAGAAGCTTGTGATTGAATAAGTTTCTTTCAAAATCAAGCAAGAGGGGATTATATATCCACAGATGAAGCAGATTACATTTCTAGTGATAGTTATAGGCACATTTTTTTCCTGTCGACCGCCGGAAAAAAATGTTCCAACCTATTATCTTCCTACTCCTTTAGATGCTTTCAGTTTTGGCTACTTCAAACCTGGAACTTATTGGATTTATCAGGATAGTACCTCACATTTGATAGATAGCGTTTATGTTATTTCTGCAGATCAATCCACTATATCGATTAATGGGGCATCTTCTTCGGCGCAAAGTGACGGGTATGGTGGAACTTTTAGGCGTTTCGGTTATCAGGCACATTCTTCCTTTGAAGGAGTTGAGTATGTCAATTCAGTAGACAGAGATCACACCCCGTTAGACCAGGTGACCACTACTATTATTCGTACTAGAATTCCACCTCATCAATTCCAGCAAGAATGCATTTATTTAAATATTCCGTATACATTAAATACGGTTGTTCAAGCTCCTACCTACAATTTTAATGATTCGAATGTTGTTGTTAGAGATAATGCTATCTTCACTTTCAACAGTGTTTCTCTGACCAATGTTCTTGAAATTCACCAAGCTCACAATCCCCTCTGCCACAACCTCCGCACAAAAACATTCATCAAAAAAGGCTATGGTATTTTGAGAAAAGAAGTTCCCGATAGCAACCGGGTATGGAACCTGATACGGTGTAATATTGTGCAATGAAAGCAAAAACCGCCTCTTTATTTCTCATACTTCCCTGGCTCGCACTGTTAACCTCTTGCGCGAGAAAAGGATGTATAGACAAACATTCTTAAACCCAATGAAAGCATCCCAATTCTAAACCGGTCAAATAAGTAATGATCGCAATATTTCGTACATTGTATCGTTGAGAATGAATTATCTTATGAATAAAGAAGGATCCTATTCGCTATTTTACCATCACAGGGCATCCTGCTTTCTACTCTGCCTGCTTTTTCTTTTCCCATTCTCAGCCCACTCCCAGGACACCCATTTCTCCCAGTTCAACATGAGCCCCCTGACGATGAATCCTGCCCTGGCAGGTGCATTGTACGACATGCAGGCATCTCTCGATTACCGCAACCAGTGGCAAAGCGTTTCGGCCCCTTACCGGACCATGGCCGGATCGTTTGATATGCGCATGAATAAAAAGAAACTGAAAAAAGGTTACTGGGCCGCGGGACTGAACTTTTACAGCGACAAGGCCGGGGAAGTTCAACTCAACACTACTCAGGTTAACCTCAGTGCTGCCTACCACGTTCGCCTGAACGATTTCAATACCCTGGGCGCAGGGGCTCAGGCCGGTTTCGCGCAGCGGACAATTAATATGGGAGGAATACGCACCGGCAATCAGTTTAACGGGAACAATTACGACGCTAACCTGCCAACCGGGGAAACGCTGAACAGTGCAGCTGTCAACTACCTGGATGCGGGAGCAGGACTCGTATGGACCTACAACAACAATTCCGGAGCCATACAGGTAACCGACAACCATGATCTTAAATTTACATTCGGGGCGGCACTCTTTCACCCCAATCAACCGGCTTATTCTTTTTATAACGACGGGGAAAAGCTTTACATGAAATACGTTATTCACGGAGATGCCCTGGTGAGTATTCCCAACACCAACCTGGCTGTTGTGCCGGGGTTCTTTTATTGCCTGCAAGGTCCCAGCCAGGAGCTGTATGCCGGTTCGCTTATACGCTACAAACTGAAACAAGACAGCAAATACACCGGGCGCAACAAAGGCACTGCGCTTTCACTGGGCGCATACTACCGTGCAGGCGATGCCGTGGCTGCGGTGATGTTGCTGGAATATTCCAATTACGCCATAGGGGTGAGCTATGATGTTAATAATTCTTCCCTGCAATCGGCCAGTCACTTTCGGGGCGGTACGGAGATTACACTTCGTTTTGTGAACCCCAATCCTTTCTTTAAATGAATGGGCGAAAAACACAAAGGCGTGGCGTTTTCTATAAACGTGCGCCCCCTTTGGGGTCGTTGATGTAAGTCCTGAACTATTGCAAAATATAACCCGTGAAGTGCTATCTTATTTGAAGCATGGTTTCCTTGACCCCGGAGGGGTCAAACGTTTATAGACAAAGAAGATCGTAGTAACGATTCGACCCCAACGGGGTCGTACCCACGTCATGATTTCGCTGATTCAATCATGTGCGTTTTTTTCGGTTAGCCACTTTGTCGTATTCTTTCCTAATCATGGAATCCGCACCAAACGGGAGAATGAAACAATCAGCAGTCCCCGATGCCACCCTGCAACGCTCAAATCCGACCCTTCGCAGATTCCAGCCTTAATCGCGCCAGCTAACGCAAAGGGAATGACACACCATATACTCTATATTAAGCGCAGCAGCGTGTCATCCTGAACGAAGGGAAGGCAAGCGAGTAGCGTGGAGGGAATGACACACCATATACTCTATATTAAGCGCAGCAGCGTGTCATCCTGAACGAAGGGAAGGCAAGCGGGTAGCGTGAAGGATCTGCCTGTGCGCCAGAGTGCGCCAGGGTGCGGCTGGCAGCCCGCTCCTATTTCTGATTTTTCATATCCCCAAAACCCCTAATCCTCCTCCACCCACCAAATTCCCAAAATTCGAGTAATTTTGCAGGATGCCGCCGCACAGCGTTACGGGCATGTATAGAAACTTAACAGACTAACCATGAAGCCATATATCCTACTACCTCTCGGGCTGCTCCTGGTAACCTTATTTACCAGCCAGGGGGCTTTTGCCCAAAGTGCCGACGGAGGTGGACGATTCCGGGCAGGACTCACCTTCGGGGCCGTAGCCACCGACATACCCGGTACCGACACCCGCGACAAAGACAGCGACTTCAATAAGCTCGGCCTGAGCTTCGGAGCCATCATCAATACCCGCCTGAGCGAAAAGAATACCCTGCAGCTGGAGATCAACTATGTGATGAAAGGTGCCCAGCAGCAACCCGATTCTAACAACAACGGTTATTTCAAGATGACGCTGCCTTATATTGAAGTGCCTATACTCATGCGCCATACCTTACGCATGAACATCCGTCGTAAGCCGGTGGACAGGCTGGAGATCGAGTATGGCTTTTCAGGCGGACGACTGTTCAACCCCGGCTTTGTAGACGACAGCAACTACCCCCAACCCATTACCAAAAACTCGTTGAACTATTTTGATGTGAGTGTGTTGGGAGGACTCAGCTTCAACTTTACGCCCAACATTTATTTCACCTTGCGTTACAGCAATTCGGTTATTCCCGTCATCAACCGCAATTCCATTGACCCTGCCTTTGTGCGTTATACGTGGAACAACGGTAATAACCAAGTCGTTTTATTTGCGGTGAAATACATGTTTGGGAAACAACGGGTGATTGCCTCTACCACCACCACAAACCCCAACCTTCCGACGGAGTAACACACTTATTCTTATTCTTTTTAGCACACTGTTTATGACCAACAACGACGTAATTAAAAAACTCCGGGTAGCACTTCATTTACGGGATGACGATATCATCCACATCCTTTCCCTGGTGGATTATAAAATATCCAAGACCGAGCTGAGCGCCTTTTTCCGTCAGGAAGAACACCCCAACTACAAGAACTGCGGAGACCAGGTGCTGCGTAACTTCCTGAACGGACTGGTGATTCACCTCCGCGGGAAACGGGAGGAACAGAAAACGGGAGATCAACCCAAGCCCCCTGTTAAACACTAGTCCCTTACCCGGCTCAATCCCAGTCTATGCTCGAACTTGACAACATCTCCCTCGAAAAATTATCGATTCATTATGTAGGTAACAAGTCCCGGGAAGAAGGGACGGTGCTGAGCAAGAAAACACAAAGCCGCTTTCCTGCGGAAGAAGAGCAGGTGCTGTGGAAATTTTTTCTTTCCCCCTTCAAAAACGTATCCGAGTTTTACCGCTTCACCCACTCATCCGACATCGAGCTGAATGAGGTGCGCCGTTTTGTGTCGGAAGCGTTTGAAGAGCCTTCCAAGCTGCATAAGGTATCCGAAAAGCTGGCCAAGCTCTTGTATGAGACAGCTACCCATTCCAAAATCAACGGAGGGGAATTGTATGTGGCTTACCTGAGCAACTGCGTGTTTGACGATGCCGAAGTAAATGCCATTGGCATTTTCAAGTCCGAAACGAAAGACACGTTTATTCAAACCGAAACAGAAGAAGGAAGCCTGGCACTCCGTTTCCTTTCGGGTACCAATATCCACAAGCTGGATAAGGGCTGCCTGATACTGGAGACCGGGGGAGAAGAAGAATATAAAGTATGCATCACCGGAGGAGCAAGCAATGCCGCGGATGCGGTGTACTGGAAAGACGACTTCCTCCACCTCGAGCCCTGTGCCGACGACTACCACCACACCCGCAACTTCATGAATGTGTGCAAGACCTTCGTGACCGACCGGCTGGAAGCGGATTTTGAAGTGAGCAAGACGGATAAAATAGCCTACCTCAACAAATCGGTCGACTATTTCAAAGAGCACGAAACCTTCAACGAGCAGGAGTTCACGAAGGAAGTGTTTGAAGATAAAAACGTGATCAAGTCGTTCAAGGAATTCAAACACGAATACCAGGAAAGCAACAACCTGGATATTGAAGAAGATTTTGAGATATCAGCACCTGCCGTGAAAAAGCAGGCCAAGGTTTTTAAGAGCGTGCTGAAGCTCGACAAGAATTTCCATATCTACATCCACGGGCGCCAGGATTTTATTGAGAAGGGTGTGGAAAAGGACGGACGGAAGTTTTATAAGATCTACTACAACGAAGAGAATTGATTTCCTGCCACTACCAATATAACCACTAAGGCATTAAGTGCACTAAGAACCACTAAGAAGGTGTGGATAGCGGCTTATTCCGCATCCGGAACGCCAGCCAGATCAGGCCGGTGCAGGTCACGGCACTGAGGAGGATATAGACCAGATCGGCTCGGGTGGTCCCTATGGTGTCGAGCTGTTTGGAAACCAGTTCATGCTGCATGAGGTATGCGCCGATGACGCTGAAGGCATTGTTGGTGAAGTGAGCCAGCATAGGAATCCAGAGCGAGCCACTCCAGTAATAGAGGTACCCCAGCAAGGCCCCCATCATCATACGGGGAAGGAAGCCATAAAACTGCATATGAAAAGCGCTGAAGAGTATGGCGGCGGTCCAGATGGCTATGTGGTGATTCTTTACCCATTCTTTCAACACATTTTGAAGCAGTCCCCGGAAAAACAACTCTTCCGACAAGGCCGCCATGAAGGCGATGACAAAAAGGTTTCCGATGAGCGAGCCGATGGATCCCATCTTTAACATGGCTCCGATAATCTTCCCTGCTTTCTCCTCACTGCTCTGCATCCAATGCTCCAACCCCGACAGGGAGGCCGGTAAAGACATGCGTTTATTCAACTCATCCATCGCTCCGATAAGGGGCAAGGCACAGACCATTACCAGCAATGCAACGGCAAAATAGGCTGATTTGGGAAGTTTGGTAACACCCAGATAGCCTATCTTCTGAGGGGACAGTAATAAGGCAATCAATATAGCCGGCAGCACAAACATGACCGTAGCCGAAAGCACTTGTACGATTTTCAAAATCAGGATGGTGCGGGGGCTGTCGAGGTTAAGACCCACATCGCTGTCACCACTCAGGGCGTTGAGCAGGGTCAGTCCCAGTAGCAGGAGCGATACGGCAACGAGTCTTCCAATGGCCTGAGGATCTCTCTTCATAGGGGATAGTTTGCGCAGATTTCGTAATTTTGCCAAAAGTAGGAAAAAAAGGAGGTTCCTTCAGTATCCTTCCACTGCATTCAACTTTCGCTTGGTCAAGATAGGCAACATAGAACTGGGAGACTTCCCGCTGTTACTCGCCCCCATGGAGGACGTGAGTGATCCCCCGTTCCGTTATGTGTGCAAGCAGTACGGGGCGGATATGATGTATACGGAGTTTATCTCTTCCGAAGGACTCATCCGTGACGCCGCCAAAAGCGTGAAGAAGCTGGACATTTTTGAATACGAACGCCCCATAGGCATACAGCTGTTTGGCAGTGACATCGATTCCATGCGGGAAGCCGGCTGCATTGCCGACGCCGCCAAGCCCGACCTGATAGACATCAATTACGGTTGTCCGGTAAAGAACGTAGCTTGCCGGGGTGCAGGAGCAGCCCTGCTGCAAGACATCCCCAAGATGGTGCAGATGACCTCGGAGATTGTGAAGATAGCCACCCGCCCGGTAACCGTTAAAACAAGACTTGGCTGGGACGACAGCACCAAGAACGTAACCGAAGTGGCCGAACGGCTGCAAGATATCGGTATCCAGGCCCTGAGCGTGCATGGCCGTACCCGTTCTCAGATGTATAAAGGAGAAGCCGACTGGACCCTGATAGGAGAAATAAAGAATAACCCCCGCATACGCATTCCTATCTTCGGCAACGGAGATGTCAGCTCGCCGGAGAAAGCACTGATAATGAAGAACCGCTTTGGGGTGGATGGTATCATGATAGGCCGGGCGAGCATTGGCTACCCCTGGATTTTCAATGAGATCAAACATTACATGGCTACCGGCACACACCTGCCTCCTCCCCGTATCTCCGACAGGGTAAAGGTGGCGTTGACGCACCTTCAGAAATCCATCGAGTGGAAGGGCGAGCGCCTGGGCATCATAGAAATGCGCAGCCATTACACGAATTACTTCAAAGGCCTGCCCAATTTCCGCGACCACCGCTTGAAAATTGTGACCTGCGACGGGTACGAAGAACTCCTTTCCCTCATCCGTGTCGTCGAAGAGATGTATCCGGAAACCGAATTATCCCTGTAAAACTGGTTTTGTTTCATTCCCCTTCCAGAAGAGATTTGTCGAAACAAAACTCCTATGAAGAAGTGGTTAGTTATCGGACTGTGTCTGTCTGCCTCCATTAACATTTTTGCGCAAGATGTACATTATTTCAAGATTCCATTGGCAGGGACTTCGCTACAGGGCACAGGAAAGGAAGACTGGAATCCTACCCTGCAGAATCTGGAAATGCCTTCCGTCAACCCAGGCAGCGAGCGCTGGCATATCAAACATTTGAAAGACAGTCTCGCTCAACTCTATTGTAAAGCCGACCATAGGTTTATCGGCAATGAATCCTCCCGCATGACTGCCGCCCCGGCACCTTACCTCAACCGCAACTTCCAGGGAAACACTTACAACTACAGCGTGCCGAACGACAATGATGTGGCGGTATCCAACAGCGGAAAAATGATTTCCGTACAAAACACCACCTTGTTTAAATACGACCTGAATTCCAACACCGCTACGGGTACACAATCACTCAGCGCCTTTTCGAGTGTGCTGAAGAACCCGAACGTGTGTTTTGATCCGAAAGTGATTTATGATCCCGGAACGGATCGTTTTATCTGTTGCTTCCTGCAAGGTCTCAGCGATTCTACCAGCAGTGCCACACTCGCCTTTTCACAAACAGGAGACCCGGCAGGGGCCTGGAACTTCTATTCCCTTCCCGGCAACCCCTTGCAGAATCACCTCTTTACCGACTTCCCCATGATTGCGGTAAGCGACAAGGAACTGTTCCTCACCGTCAACCTCATCCAGGACAACATGACCTGGCAGGCGGGCTGGGTGCAAACAGTTATCTGGCAGATCAACAAACAAAGCGGATTTACCGGAGGAACCCTGCAGACTGCCCTTCACACCGGTATACAACTGGGAGGGCGCGGCATTCGCAACCTCTGTCCCGTAAAAGGAGGAAGTCAGGTGTATGGACCGGGGATGTATTTCCTTTCCGATCGTAACCTGGATGCAAGGAACGACTCTATCTTTTTGGTGCATGTAAACGACACCATCGGAGCAGCCGGACTTGTTGTTACCGAAACCGTACTGGAGGCAAACACTTCCTACTATTTTCCCGTCAATGCACTTCAGCCCGGTCCTTCCCTTACACAGCAACTCGCCACAAACGATTCACGGGTGCTGGGTGCGTTTATAGAGAATCAGGAAATTCAGTTTGTGTGCAACACACTGGACACTACTCATGGAAAGACGGGAATTTATTACGGACACATTACACAACCCGCCACCGCACCCGTGTTGACAGCAAGCATATTGGGCGACACAGCAGTTTATACCGGATACCCAAACATTTCTTATGCGGGTAAAGGCACGGGTGACCAGTCGGCCATTATCAGTTATGATTACAGCGCTGCAACTGTCGATCCGGGTATGGCGGCGGTGGCGACAGACGGGACAGGTAATTTTTCGAGTCCCCTGATAGTCAAAAACGGATTGGGTTTCATGAGCATACTCAGTTCCGTACAACGCTGGGGCGACTACTCCGGCTCCCAACGCAAGTATGACGAGCCGGGTGTGGTTTGGGTAAATGGATTATACGGCGCCTCCACCCACCGCAACTCCACCTGGATAGCCGAACTCAGCTTTTCTCCCGCAGGAATCAACTCTCTGAATCAATCGCTGTCCCCCGAAGTATCGCTCTTTCCCAACCCTACTGCAGCCATGCTCACGGTGAGCTTTACCCTTCCGGCAACGGAATACCTTTCATTTGAGATATTCAATGCAGAAGGACGCTTGGTGCAATTGCTGTTGAGAGACAAAGTAAAAGCCGGAAAAAACGAGTTCAGCTTTAATACGGCTGCGCTACCGGCAGGCACTTATATTCTTCGGATCGGTTACGGTGAAAAGGAAGCTTACAGCAAACGGTTTATTAAATCGAGCCAATAGAAAGGGAGCCCTTATCAAAGAGAAGTGCGCATGTGTTTTTTGGTGAACACCCTTACCGGATACCAGGCTGCCACAAACCCGATGACCATCACAAAGGCCAGGATAGCCAGCAGGTCGGAAAACTGTATCGCAATGGGATAGGCTTTTACCACAAAGCCTTCACCAAACTCTACAAGACCGTATTTAATCTGCAGGAGGCAGATGATGACACCCAGAATCAATCCGGTAATAGAGCCTAACAGGGAAATCATCAACCCTTCGGTAAAGAAGATACGACGTATCACCGACACATCGGCTCCCATGCTGCTCAGGGTATTGATGTCTTTCTTCTTCTCGATGATGAGCATGGTCAATGAACCAATGATGTTGAAGGTGGCGATGATGAGTACGAAAACGAGGATCATAAACGTCCACAGTTTTTCCGACTTCAGTGTCTTAAACAGCAACTCGTTTTGCTGGTAGCGGTTCTTCACGCTGTACTTATTCCCCATTATTTTCTTCAGCTCTTCCTGCACCCCGGCCTTATCTGCCCCTTTCTGTAAGTTTATTTCAATAGCGGAAGCCGCATGAGGCTGATCGAGGAGCTTACGAACGAAGGCAATGGAGACAATCAGGTATTTGTAATCAAAATCATCGTTGATGGAGAAGGCACCGGCAATGAGCGCACTCTTTTTATTGAAGGGTGCATCCAGGCTACCGGGATTGATGGCGAGGTCGGCTCCTTTGCGGGGAACGTATACTTTGATGGGCGTGTAATTGTTTTCAATGGGTATCTCCAACCGCTGGCTCAGCCCCCTTCCGATCACCGCATACGAAACACTGTCTGCATCCAGGCGAAACGTACCCTGACGCATCAGTGTATCAAACGAGGTCATCTTCCGGTATTCTTTCCCTACCCCTTTCATGGTGCCAATGATCTGCCTGTCTTCGTAATTCAGCAAGGCATTTTCTTCCAGCACTTCCGAGTAGGAGGCCACACCTTTTAAATGCGAGATGCGGTTCAGCATCAGGGAGTCTGTCTCAAACGTTTTTCCGGCCTTGACCGTAATCTGCATGTCGGTATTGAACGAGTTGTAGAGCGACTCTACGAGATTGGTCAATCCGTTCAACCCGCTCAGGATGATGACGAGCGCGATGGTTACAACAGAAACACAAAAGACCGATATAATCGTGATGATGTTGATCGCGTTATGCGACTTTTTGGAAAACAGGTAACGGCGTGCAACGAAGAAGGGTAAGTTCATGTGCCGGTTAATGCGCGTTGATTATTTCCATGCTTTCACAATGAGGCCAGTGCCCGTCTTGTGAGGGGTAACGGTATCGAGGTAGTTCAGCAGGTAAGCAAAAGGATAAGTGACGAGGTAATAAAACGGCAGAATGACGAAAAAGAGTTTGCTCGCTCCCAGCATCAGGATAGGGTATTTCATGGATAACCTCCAGGAGATTTTACCGGGCGTACCGTACGAATAACGCGCTTCCACTTTGGAAAAGCCGGCCGACAAAATCTTTTGCTCTATTTCTTTGATATTGTATCCGTCACGTACATGCTCTTCAATAAAGGAAGTTTCTCCATCTCCCTGCACATCCGATCCACCCTGATCGGAAGGAGTAGAGATCAGCAGCATGCCACCGGGCTTCAATACCGCACAGATGTTTTTAAACACCAGCACGTCTTCCAGGATATGTTCCATCACATCTACCGAAAGGGCCAGATCGTATTGCTCGGAAGAGGTAAAACGGGTGAGGTCGGCCACTTCAAATTTCACCTGAGGACGACCGATACGGTTAAAGAACTGGTTGCAATCTTCTACCTGCTCTTGCTTTACATCCACCGCCAGAATCTTCCAGGCAGGATTCATTCCCGAAAGGTAAAAGGTATGCTGTCCGAAACCGGCACCTGCATCGAGGATCTTTACGTCGTTGCCTTTTCCTTTGGCCCACTTCTTCAGCTCGTTGTGGATATGCCAGGCACGAAGCAGGAGGAGGTCAAGCAGGTGGTAAAACAGCTTACGAAGAAAAGGGCTTTTGTTAAAAACACTTCCCAGGCTTCGTTTAATCGGATCGTAATGCATACGGAAAAGGGTTTGTCTCTTATTTCTTTAAGAGTTCGTCAATATGTTCGGCGTAATCCAGGGAATCGTCCAGGAAAAACATCAGGTTGGGAATCACCCTCACCTGTTTCTTAATCTGTTCTCCCAGCGCTTTCCGGATTTCTATGGTCTTGGTTTTGATCTGGTGGAGAACGGCTTCTTTGTCTTTCACTGCAAAGAGGCTCACGTATACTTTGGCAACGCCCAGATCGGGGCTCACCCTTACCTGGGTAACGGTAATCATCACCGAACCGAAGAAGTTCTTCCCATCCCGCTGAAAAAAGGCTCCCAGTTCCTTTTGAATCAGGCGTGAAACTTTGAGCTGTCGTGTGGAATCCATGGGCGCAAAAGTACGATTTCTGGGGAAATAGCTCTTTTTGACCTGCATTTTACCTTAAAAGCCCGCTTTCCCTGCCTTTGGCTTAACCTTTTTTGGCTGAGCCCCTTTGACGGAAATACTATCTTTGCGGGAATGAAAAATCTTTTCGGGGTATTGAAGTATGTGAATGGCTATTGGCGCTATGGCATAGGCAATATCATTTTCAATATCCTGTCGGTCGTCTTCGGTGTCTTTTCACTGGTGATGATCCTACCTTTTCTGCAGCTCCTCATCGAATCGGATGATACCAAATACAAACAGATACTCGCTCATGGGAAAGACTTTCACGGACTGAGCATCGATTCTGTTTCCGGCTATTTCAATTACGAGCTGAGCGCCCTCATCGTTCACAACGGGAAGACCTATGCCCTCATCGCCATTTGTGTGATCGGAGCAGCTATCTTCTTTTTCAAGAACCTGTTCCGTTACCTCGCCATGTATTTCCTGGCCCCTATCCGTAACGGAGTAGTAGCCGATCTGAGGAATGCCATTTACAAGAAGTCATTGCAGCTCCCCCTCTCTTATTATTCCAACGAACGCAAAGGCGACATCATCTCCCGCATCACCACCGACGTACAGGAAATCGAGTGGTCGGTGATGAGTTCCCTGGAAATGATTTTCCGCGACCCCATCAACATCATCATCCTGTTGGCAACGATTGTGTATGTCAGTCCCCAGCTGACCTTGTTTGTCATCGTCCTCTTACCCATCAGCGCCGGACTCATTTCACTTATAGGCAAAAGCCTGAAACGTTCTTCGGGCAAAGCCAAGGAAGAACTGGGGAGTTTGTTTTCGATTATGGAAGAAACACTCGGAGGACTCCGTATCGTGAAAGGCTTCAATGCCGAAAAGAAGATGGAGCAGAAATTCGGGGAAGTCAATGCACAGTATACCAAACAGATGATTCATACCTACCGCAAGGTGGACCTGGCCTCTCCCGTAAGTGAGTTTCTGGGGGCGGTGATTATGATGACGGTGATGTATTTCGGTGGACAAATGGTCTTTGGCCTCCACCTGGATGGGAAGCAGTTTATCTTTTATGTGCTTACTTTTTCTCAGATCATCACCCCGGCCAAGACATTAACAGGAGCTTATTCGAATGTACAGAAAGGACTCGCCTCCATGGATCGCATCAACATGATCCTGAATGCGGAGAATACCATTGTGGAAAAGAACCCTCCCCTACCCCTGACTACTTTTGAAAAAGAAATTGAATACCGCGATGTTTCCTTCTCCTATAAGAAGGGCGACAGCGGGTATGTGCTCAATCACATCAACCTGAAAATTCAAAAAGGCAAGACCATTGCCCTGGTGGGCCAGAGCGGATCTGGTAAAACCACATTGGCTGACATGCTTCCCCGTTTTTACGATACCGATGCCGGAGCCATACTCATTGACGGGGTGAACATCAAAGATGCGCGGGTGGCAGATGTCCGTTCCCTGATGGGTATCGTCACCCAGGAAAGCATCCTCTTCAACGACACCGTATTCAGCAACATTGCCTTTGGCACTCCTAACGCTACGCTCGAAGCGGTGATGGAAGCAGCCAAGATTGCCAATGCCCATGACTTTATTACCCAGATGCCAGAAGGCTACCACACGAATATAGGTGACCGGGGAGGTAAACTATCGGGAGGACAACGTCAGCGCCTGAGCATTGCACGGGCGGTACTTAAGAACCCACCTATCCTGATTTTGGATGAAGCCACCTCTGCTCTCGATACCGAATCGGAGCGATTAGTACAGGATGCGTTGAACAAGCTGATGATGAACCGTACCTCGGTAGTGATTGCTCACCGCCTCTCCACCATACAGCATGCCGATGAGATCATTGTGATGCAAAAAGGCGAAATTGCAGAACGCGGAAAACACTCCGAACTACTTGAAAAAGAGGGCGTTTACAAGAAACTATACGAACTGCAAAGTTTCGCCTGAGGAGTCTGCTCCACTCAACTTAACCTGTTAGTTGCTCATTAGGAGTTGGTTAAAAAGGAGGATGTTTGCTTTTTTTAGGCTTTTATGATATATTTGATAAACATTTAGCTAGCAAAACACATGAAAAAATTACTACTTCCTTTGGCTGTCCTTGCAGCAGCTTTTTCCATCAATGCACAAACGCAACCGGCCAATGGAGGCATGGAAACCTGGGGTGCTACATACAGCGAACCACAGGAGCCTACCAACTGGGTATCGGCCAACATCCTGGCTTCGCCATTGCTGACTGCACCTAACCCGAATAACAACCCGACTTCTGTCACACAATATACTCCGGCCTTTGCAGGAAGTTTCTCTGCACAGATCAAGACCGTTGTGTTGACTTATAACCCGGCTTACCCAAGTCTCCCAGACACCATGGGAGCCCTTATCCTGGGTGCTGTGACCACTTCCACACCTTATTTGCTGGCAGGACACCCTTATACCGACCGTCCTAACACGTTTATGTTTGAATCCATGTACACTCCCGTATCGGACGACTCCGCCTGGGTATATGTACAACTCTCTAAATGGAGCGGTTCTTCCAGAACCATCATTGCTCAAAACATAGCCAATATCCCAGTCAGCGGTTCGTTTTCAGCCCAGTCTTTCGTACTTAGTTACTTGGACATGACAACTGTTCCCGATACCCTGCAGATCAGCTTTTACTCCAGCAAGGCCCGCAGACATGGTATGCGTCCAGGCAGTATCCTGGTAGTCGATGGCATCGGCTTCAGCGGCTTTATGGGAATCAACGAATACAAGAACGATGTGAAGTTCAATACCTACCCCAACCCTGCCGGAGCCGTGCTGAACATCAGCACCGATTCCAGAAAGGTGGATGTATTGAATATCTATGATATCACCGGAAAAGCAGTAGATGCGTTTGCAGTAACTGCCGACCGCACCCAGCTCAATACCGGTAGCTATGCTCCAGGTATGTATTTCTACTGTGCTGCCAACAAGGCCGGAGAAATCGTAGCCCGCGGTAAGTTCAACGTCACCCGCTAAAAGGTTTTAAACCATTCGCTTTAACCCTGAAGTGACTGCCGCAGGCAGTCTACTTCAGGGTTTTTTATTGAATGCTTGCAACCATTGATCGAATGACACGTTGGAGTATCTAGGAAATGACTTCCTTTACACCATGAAATACCTCCCGGCGCTCGTTCTCTTTTTCTTTCTAAGTTCCTGCAACAGGTGTTCGACCGACAAGCCCAAGGTTGACCTGGTGGAAGGACCTGAAAAAATACAGGAGCATGTAACCGATCAGATTGCCAATCAGCTGGAGAATAAAGGAAGTAATGCGGATGCGGGGATACGGATCAACAATTATGCGCTCAACGCCTCCAAACTGATAAAGCGGGTATACCTGCTCCACCGCAAAGAAAGTTTCTGGTACACCAAAGGAAAGCTTAACCCTCAGGGCGACTCACTCCTCACACAACTTCACGACGCGAGGGACTATGGCCTTCGTCCCAAAACCTATCTCGTTCCTCAGATCGACAGTCTGCTCCAAACTGCCAAAGACCCCAAATCGGGCAAGCTGAATGCTGTCAATTATGCCCAGGCCGATATCCTGATGACGGATGCCTTTTTCACCTTTGCAACACACGTATGCAAAGGACGTTTGCGAAGCGATACCATCCTGCCTGAGTTTCGAATGGATGAAATACACATGAGTCTGGATTCCCTGTTTGAGAAGACGCGTACAAAAGGAACTTTTCGCACCTGTTTTGAATCGTTGGAGCCCCATCACGAACAATACCAATTGCTGAAACAAGCACTTAAAACGTATCGCAACCGCTGGGAAAAACATCCCTGGGATTCCCTTCCTTCCATGGAGAAAGACACGGCTGCTTTTTACAAGTCCCTACACCACATGCTCGTGCAGACGCACGACTACGACTCCCTCGCCACCGGAAATGATTCCGTCAAGCTAAGCAAGGCCATCAAGGCCTTTCAGAAAAGAAACTACCTGGAGCAGGACGGTAAGCTGGGCAAAAACACCCTGCCTGTGATCCGCATGACTACCGAGCAACGCATCCGTCAGATAGAGATGAACATGGAACGCTGGAGACTGGAATCCTCGAAGTTGCCTAAGACATATGTGATGGTCAACATCCCGCAATTTGAGATGAAGGTGGTAGACGACGATACTTTGTTCATGGAGTCGAAAGTAATTGTCGGCCTGCCTGAAAAGCCAACCCCTATCCTGCAAAGTCAGATCCAGTATATCATGCTCTATCCTTATTGGAATGTGCCATTCAGCATCGCATCCAAAGAGATATTGCCTGTGCTGAAGCGGGACACCAGCTACCTGAGGAAAAAGAATTTTGATGTGGTTGACTGGAACGGCTATGTGGTGGACCCGACCAACATCAACTGGAAACGCTTTTCGGTTACCTACCTCCCCTACCGTTTCCGGCAACGCGAAGGAGAAGACAATTCCCTCGGCATCATGAAGTTCAACTTCAACAACAAATTCGGCGTGTACATGCACGACACGAATGCCAAAAAATATTTCAAGCGCGATGTGCGTGCTCTCAGTCACGGGTGTATGCGCATTGAAAACTACATGCAGCTGGCCAAATACCTCATACGCACAGACAGTGTCAAATATCCTTACGACTCGCTGTTAACGGATATTCTGAGGGAAAAGCAAAAGCAGGTGAACCTGAAAAAACCGGTGCCTGTATTTACCCGGTACTTTACAGCGGTGGTGGATGAGGAAAAAGGACTGGAACTCTTTATGGATATCTACCGGAAAGACGAACAGATGGAGCAGGTGCTTTACAAATAATTCTGCCAGTCAAATCAGTATAGCAATTTATTGTGGGGATAGCGTTGCATGTGCAGCTTACCTACCATGTCATAGAGCTTTTTGCGAAGATCATCTACATTCTCCTTCTTGGTGGCAGAAATAAAAATGCAAGGCACGGATAATTTGCTCATCCAGCTTTTCTCCAGTTGCTCCAGGCTGTGATTCTCTTCCGTGGCCGGAGTCAAATCATCTTCTTCTTTCTGGATATAGGTAAACGCATCAATTTTATTGAACACCAGCAGCGTGGGCTTGTCATTGGCTCCGAGCTCTTTCAAGGTTTCGTTGACCACTGTCAGCTGCTCTTCAAACTTAGCATGGGAGATATCCACCACATGCACCAGCACATCTGCCTCGCGCACCTCGTCGAGGGTGGACTTGAATGACTCTACCAAATGGTGAGGCAGCTTACGGATAAAACCTACCGTGTCGGAAAGCAGGAAAGGCAGGTTATCTATAACCACTTTACGGACGGTTGTGTCCAGCGTGGCAAACAATTTATTTTCGGCAAACACTTCCGACTTGCTGAGCATGTTCATGATGGTGGACTTACCCACATTCGTATATCCCACCAGCGCCACACGAATCATATCCCCTCTGTTCTTGCGCTGGGTAGCCATTTGTTTATCAATCACCGTGAGCTGTGCTTTCAGGTCGGCAATCTTGTCGCGCACGATACGACGGTCGGTCTCGATTTCTTTTTCACCGGCTCCACCCCGGGTTCCTGTTCCACCGCGCTGACGCTCCAGGTGGGTCCACATACCGGTAAGGCGGGGAAGCATGTATTGATAGAATGCCAGCTCCACTTGAGTCTTGGCATGTGCGGTGCGGGCGCGTTGTGCAAATATGTCGAGGATCAATCGATTGCGATCCAGCACTTTTTTCTTCAGCTCTTTCTCAATATTCCGTTGCTGGGCAGGACTCAATTCATCATCAAAGACCACGATGTCAATATCGTGTTCCCGGATATACTGCTCCACCTCTTTGATCTTCCCCGATCCGATAAACGTGCTTGGGTCAGGTTTCTCCATGCGTTGCACGAAACGTTCCATTGGTTTCACCCCGGCGGTTTCTGTCAGGAATGCCAGCTCGTCCAGGTATTCCTGCACTTGCTCCGCACTCTGCTTCCGGTTGATGATGCCGATCAGTACTGCCTTCTCCTGCTTAGTCGATGTCTCGTGTACCTTCACAATTAATTTATTTCTTCGCTTTAAACGACTGGATGTAATTCACCACCGCGTTGATCTCTTCCGAGCTCAGTTGTTCTCCAAAACCTTGCATGGGGCTTTTACCATTCGTCACAATGTCTTTCGCTTCCATCGCATCTATGGTAGAGGCGCTTAAGTCTGCCGCTCCTGCCTTGCCCAGCTTGCCATCTCCTCCGTGACAGGTGGCGCAATTGTCGGTATACATCTTCTTTGCACGGGCCACATTAAAGGAGTTAGGATCTGTTTCCGGAGTGGTCGATGTGGAATCGGTCTTAGGACCAATAGTTGTTTCTTTCACTTCAGGCTGTTTGGAAGAAGCCTGCTTCTTGCTCATCTCCGCCATGCCATAGGCACCCACAATCAGCAGGAGAGAAAGCAACGCCAGTATTTTGTTTCCTTTCTTAAAAGCCACAATACCCACCGGTATGGCCAGGGCCACCGCCACCAGCTTCACGATCAGCAGACTCTTGATTTCAGGAATCTGGGTGATCATATAAATACCTGTCAGCAGGAAAAGTGTGCTCACAATCATATCAGGCACCTTGGTGGCTTTCCTGAATTTTTCGAGTGCTTCCTTTTTATCGAAAAGCAGCTGCAATGTCTTAACGAGGTAGATCAGCAGAAAGATATTGACGGAAATGACGTGGGTCCAATAAATGGCTTTATACATGGGGTTTGTTTTTTGTAAGCCCAAAAATACTAAAAAACAGCGTGTATTACCGCTCATCCCTTCTCAGGCTTGTTCTATCAAAAAAAACATACATTTGTTTTTAGCGACCTTCAACCTATAGCCGCTCACCAATGAAGAAACTTACACTCAGCTGCCTCCTCCTCTTTGCAGGCATCCTTTCCCAAGCACAGGAAACCTTTCCGGTCAACGGACCTTTTAACAAGACCCATACTTATTACGCCTTTACCCACGTCAACCTGGTGGTAGACTACCAGACCACCATTACCGACGGAACCCTCCTGATCAAGGACGGCTTTGTTGTGGAAGCAGGGGCCAGCGTGAAAATACCCAAGGGAGCTGTCGTACGCGACATGACCGGTAAATCCATCTACCCTTCGTTTGTTGATGCCTATAGCACCTATGGGGTGGCGGAGCTGGAGAAAGGCAAACGTCCCGGCTTTGTTCCTCAGCTGGAAAGTGCTAAAAAAGGAGCCTACGGATGGAACCAGGCTGTTAAACCGGAAACAGAAGCAGCCAAGCTCTTCACTGCCGACAGCAAAGCAGCCGACGAATTACGTAAACTGGGCTTTGGCGCAGTGGTCACCCTTCAACGCGATGGTATCGTGCGTGGCACCGCTGCCGCTGTCATGCTGGGCGATGGGCCCGACCAGGAACAGGTACTGAAAGAGAAAGCCGCAGCCTGCTATTCACTCGACAAAGGCGTATCCAACCAGAACTACCCTTCTTCCCTCATGGGTTCCATCGCCTTGTTGCGTCAGACCTATTACGATGCACTCTGGTATGCGAATGCCAAAGCACCACGGGAATTCAACCTGAGTCTGGAAGCCTTCAATAATTTACAGAGCCTGCCCCAGGTATTCGAGTCGAACGACAAACAGACAGATCTGAGGATTGATAAAATAGCGAAAGAGTTCAAGGTAACCTATATTATAAAAGGCGCGGGTGACGAATACCAGCGCTTGAACGAGATACAGGCAACCAATTTAAAATTCATCCTCCCACTCAACTTTCCTTCTCCTTATGATGTGGAAGATCCTTATGATGCCTCCCTGGTTTCGCTTGGGGATATGAAACATTGGGAAATGGCCCCGCTTAACCCGGGAGCCTTTGCGAAGAAAGGAATCGCCTTCGCACTCACCACCACCGATCTGAAGGATAAAAAAGATTTCTGGAAAAACATACGCAAAGCCATTGAATACGGTCTGGATGAAAAAGCAGCCCTGCGTGCCCTCACCTCCACCCCTGCCGAAATGCTCGGACTGGCGGACAAAGTTGGTGCATTGAAAACAGGCATGGTTGCAAACTTCATCATTTGTTCCGGACCGGTATTCGACGAGAAAAATACCGTGTATGAAAACTGGGTAGGTGGCAAACCTTATATCCTCACCGATCCCGATCTGGCTGACCTCCGTGGCACCTTTGAAGTGAAAGTAGGAGACAAAACCTACAAACTGAAAGTAACCGGCGACCTGGACAAACCCAAGGGTCAGCTGTTTGTAACCGATACACAAAAGGTAAATGCCAATGTCACCGAAAAATTACACGGCGTCACCCTCTCCTGGGATATGAAAGGCCAGGGAACAGTTCGCCTGGGTGGTAACATCACAACCAACCCGGTGGCGATGGAAGGCAAAGGACAACTGCCTGACGGCTCCTGGATTGACTGGTCAGCCAAACTCACGGAAGCCTTCAAGCCGGAAGTAGCCAAGAAAGACTCCACGAAAAAAGCAATTCCCCACCTGGAAGATGTGATCTACCCTTTCTGCGGATATGGAAAGAAAATGACTGCCACAGGAATTGCTGAAAAGGTAAAAGACAGCTATGACAAGGTGAAGACCAACTCACCGGAACATTACGATGGCATCCTGATTAAGAATGTAACCGTATGGACCAACGAGAGCGAGGGCATACTGAAAAACAAATGCGTTTATATTTCCGATGGAAAGATTGTGCGCATCGCCGACAACATCGATGTGCCTGCACTCGCCCTGGTAAAAACAATAGATGGTACCGGCAAGCACCTCACTGCAGGCATTATCGACGAGCATTCCCACATCGCTATCAGCAACGGGGTGAATGAAGGCTCACAGGCTTCTACCGCCGAAGTGCGTATCGGAGATGTGGTGAATTGCGAAGACATTAACATCTACCGTCAGCTTGCTGGTGGTGTGGTGGCTGCTCAGCTGCTACACGGATCGGCTAACCCTATTGGTGGACAATCGGCACTCGTCAAGCTCCGTTGGGGGAAAGTCGGGGAAGAGATGAAGATAAAAGGTGCTGATGGATACATCAAGTTCGCACTCGGAGAAAACGTGAAGCAAAGCAACTGGGGTGATTTCAATACCATACGCTATCCCCAAACACGTATGGGTGTAGAGCAGGTGTATTACGATTGTTTTATCCGCGCCAAAGAATACGAACAGAAGATGAAAGGTTTTGAGTCCCTTCCTGAAAAAGACAAGGTAAAGGCAGGCGCTCCCCGCCGTGACCTGGAGCTGGATGCTCTTGTGGAGATCCTCAACAAGAAACGCTTCATCACCTGTCACTCCTACGTACAAAGCGAGATCAACATGCTCATGCATGTAGGCGACTCACTCGGGTTTCAGGTAAACACGTTTACCCATATCCTGGAAGGATACAAAGTGGCCGACAAAATGAAGGCCCGTGGTATTGGAGCCGGTACATTCTCTGACTGGTGGGCTTACAAAATGGAAGTGAAAGATGCAATACCCTATAACGGAGCCATCATGCACAATGCCGGCCTTGTCGTCGCCTTCAACTCCGACGATGCGGAGATGGGCCGCAGACTAAACCAGGAAGCTGCCAAAGCGGTGAAATACGGAAACCTGTCGGAAGAAGAAGCGTTGAAATTTGTTACGCTCAACCCGGCCAAGCTCCTGCACCTGGATGGGAAAATGGGAAGCATCAAGACCGGTAAGGACGGAGACGTAGTACTCTGGTCAGACAACCCATTATCTATCTACGCCAAAGCAGAAAAGACCATCATTGATGGCATCATCTATTACGACATCGATGAAGACAAAAAATTGCGCGATGACATCCAGAAAGAACGTGCCCGCATCATTCAGGAAATGATTGCCGAGAAAAATGCAGGAGCCGCTGTATCCAAGCCCAAACCGAAAAGGCCACACCTGGATACCTGCGATACCATCGAGTCAGACTACATGAACCAGTAAACATTCAAAGCACTGCCAAATGAAAAATAAATTCCTATTCTGTTTCTGTTTCTCCTTTTTGGGCCTTCAGGCCCAAAACCCTTACCCGGCACCTGCACAAAGCAAGAGCATCCTGATCCTGAATGGCACCGCCCATCTGGGCAATGGCAAGGTGATTGAGAATTCGGCTATCGGATTTAAAAACGGTAAGATCGTACTCATCGCCGATGCCACTACCATCCGTCTCGCCAAAGGAGCTTATGACACTACGATCAATGCTTATGGTAAACAGGTATACCCTGGCTTCATTGCAACGAACACTACCCTTGGTCTGATAGAAGTAGAAGCGGTACGTGCCACCATCGATGAGCGGGAGACCGGCACACTTAACCCCAACGTACGTGCAGGTATCTCTTTCAACTCCGACTCCAAAGTGCTTCCTACCATGCGCACCAACGGTGTGCTGATCGCACAGGTTGCTCCGCGCGGGGGACTGATAGCCGGCACCTCTACCATCTTCAATCTGGACGGATGGAACTGGGAAGACATGGCGCTTAAAATGGATGACGGCATGTACATGAGCTGGCCCAAACAAAGCTCACGCTCATTTACCGACGACGGACCAGGACCGGTGGTTCAGAACAACGACTTCGCCAAACAAATTTCCGACCTGCATAAATTCTTTGCTGATGCAAAGTCATACTGTGAAAGCGATAAATCCGAAGAAAAGAACATTCGCTTTGAAGCCCTGCGCAAAGTGTTCACCGGACAAGAGAATCTCTACATCCGTGCCGACAACGTAAAAGAAATTACCGAATCGGTTGATTTCGCGAAGTCATTCAACATCCCTCACATCGTGCTGGTAGGTGCCGGTGACTCCTGGATGGTGACACCTTTGCTGAAGAGTGCCAACGTAAGTGTGATCCTGGGTCGTATCCACAGCTTGCCTGAGAAGAACGACGACGATGTGGACCTGCCCTTCAAAGTTCCTTTCCTGCTGCATCAGGCAGGTATCCCCTATTGCCTCAACCAGGAAGGTGACCAGGAGTTTCATCAGAACCGTAACCTCCCTTTCAATGCAGGTACCACGGCTGCTTACGGATTAACGAAAGAAGAAGCCTTGATGTCTATCACCCTGGAAGCTGCGAAGATTCTGGGTATTGACAAAACAACCGGATCATTGGAAGAAGGAAAGGATGCCACCCTCTTCATCTCCGCCGGCGATGCCCTCGACATGCGCACGAACAAAGTAGAAGCCGCCTTTATCCAGGGCCGTATGCTGGACATGAATAATGAGCAGGCCGCTTTGTATGAACGGTATAAGAAAAAGTATGGGCAGAAATAATTCCAGTTGCCCCGTCCTTTAGGACGGGGTATAAAAAGGGAGTATGAGCAAGGGAGGGCTTTAGCCCTTTCATTTCTTCCCCGTAAAAAACTCCTTCAGATAATACGGCTCAAAATAAGCCACATCTTCAAATCGTTTTTTTGAGAATGCATCCTCTGCAAAAGAAATCAGATTCTTAGCAGAAGGAAGTACATCGGCTATGAAAACCGCATGGGGATGGGTGATAAGGGTATTGCATTTCATGGCTCCGTCACCAAAGAAATACACTGTGCCTTTTTCCAGGTATTCCGCAAAAGAAGTGGTGTCAATTATTTTAGCAGACACAGGTTCCACCTCCACTCCCGATGAATCATATACGGCACTGTATACTTCCATCCTCCTCGCATCAATCAAGGGGCAATAGAAAGACGGTCCGGAAGGAGAAACAGCTGCAGAGGCTATAAACGCTTTCCCCATTGCTTCCAGTGTGCTTACCGCTATTAAGGGAATACCTAAGGAATAACATAAGCCTTTTGCAGTGGACACACCAATCCTCAAACCGGTATACGATCCCGGCCCCTTACTGACAGCAACTGCATTCAACTCCGAAAACGCAACATGCGCCTGGAGCAACACATCCTCAATAAACAAAGTCAGGTTTTCTGCATGGGTATATTCCTTCCCCAGTTCTTTCTCTGCAAGCAAGACACCGTCTCTCTCAAGCGCGACAGAACACATTTTACCAGACGTTTCCAGAAGGAGCAACAGGGCCATGGGGTGATTTTAAGTCAGAAAAAATTACCGGAGACGAAGGTACGCATTCAGGACAAGTACTTCAAAACAGTCGCTTTTCCGCGGTCAAGTAAGAAATAATTTTCAAGGCACATATTTTACTCTGCTGTTTAACAGGTAATTACAAATTATTTAATACATCTAAGTCTTATGTATTGATCTGTTATGTATCTTTGATTTATTAACTACAAAAACATGCTCTTCTCTTCCGAATTAATCAAAGGCACACTCAAAACCATTCTGCTCAAATTGCTGGCAGATAACAAGCGGATGTACGGTTATGAGATCACTCAAAAAGTAAAGGATCTGACCGGTGATCGGATACAACTCACCGAAGGCGCCCTCTACCCTACTTTGCATGCATTGGAAGCAGAAGGTTTGCTGACCACCGAAACAGAATACATCGGCAAGCGTGTGCGGAAATATTATTCCCTGAGCAAGGAAGGGAAATCAAAATCCAAAGAAAAGGTGAGTGAGTTTTCCGAATTCCTCGATACCATGAAAGTTTTACTTGATATCAGTCCAAACAACGCCTGATGTATTGCCTTACTGAACAACAGATTGATTTTATCCTCAACGACATTCGTGCACGTGGCGTTGAAATGGAGGACCTGCAGTCAAATCTCCTGGATCATATCTGTTGCATCATAGAGGAGAGTCTCAAAGAGGGTGAAGACTTTGAGCGCTTCTATCAGCAGACCATTCCCCGCTTTTACACCAAGGGGTTATGGGAAATTGAAGAAGAAACCATCACCCTATTAATCTTCAAAAACTACCACACCATGAAAAAGTCCATGATAGTCAGCGGCATTGCGTCCGCAATCCTGTTGACAACAGGTATTCTGTTTAAATTTTTGCAATTGCCCGGAGCCAGTCCTTGTTTAGTTCTGGGTGTTGTATTACTTAGTCTTGTGTTTCTTCCTATGGTATTTACGTTAAAGGCTAAGGAAAAGAAAAACGTAAAAGACAAAGTCATCATCGGCCTGGGAACAGCAGCGGGTAGTCTGATGAGTTTGAGTATCTTGTTTAAGGTGATGCAATGGCCCTATTCCCTGCAGTTGGGCATGACCTCCGCTTGTATCCTGCTGTTTATTTTTCTTCCCATCTACTTTGTAAGCGGAATCCGGAATGCGGACACGAAGGTCAACGTCATCGTTTCTTCCATCCTGCTGATAGGTGGTTGTGGATTATTCTTTTCCCTGGTGAGCATGAAACGGATACAAGGCACCTACATCAGCGATCTGAAAATGTATTCAACCAATGAACAGATACTGAAGACCGAAGAACGGAATATAGCTACCTGGTTGAAAAAGGAGGGAAAATCAACGCCTCCATTCGGGCAGGGTGAACAGGTAAAAGCGCTTTGCGAGGAGTTAAAGGCAACGGTTTGGGAATCGGAAACAGGTTCCCGCACCTGGGATCCTGCACTGACTGATCATCCTGCATTGCATCACGATTATAATCCCGACCATTTTTTTGGAAGCAGTCCGGAAGCGATGGGCAAGCTGAATGATTTAGTCAAGGCAGTACAAACCTATAATCAGGAAGGACTTGAAAAACTGGGGGCAGCATTTACTCCTGTAATAGTAGAATCAACGATTCTGCAGTATCCCAAAAACCGAAAACTTTTTTTTCCGAGTGTGCTGACGGTATTGAGTACATTCAGTCAGGTGGAAATGGTGGTGCTTCAGAATGAATCTGGGATGCTTGCATCCAGGTAGTCTGTAACCAATTAAAACAAAGGCGGCTGTTTCCGTCAGGAAGCAGCCGCCTTTGTTGAATACAAGTTACTTAATGTTATTTCGCTTTGTTTTTAAAGAGCATGTCCTTGTCAACCTTCTCTACCTTCGATCCGTTCTTCAGGAGTTTGGCGATAGCGGTATAAGGAGCGGAAATCACTTCCTGGCCGGCTGTTATGCCGCTGACGATCTGAATGTAATTGTTGTCCTGAATACCGGTCTTCACTTTCTGAAGTTTGGCTTTGCCTTTATCCAGCAGGAATACGCATTCTTCGGGCTTTCCTTCTTCTGCGCTCTTCTTGTTTGATTTGTCTTTCAGGTCTTTCACAACCATCTCATCGTCGTCACCATTCTTTTTATCCGCTTTGTCCCCTTTGCCTGTCAAAGCGCTGTCGCTGCGGGTAGTCACTGCCTGGATCGGCACCGACAACACACCCCTCTCCGATTTGGTGCGGATATCTACTGTAGCTGACATTCCCGTACGGAAAGGAGAAAGATGCGTATTCTTAGGATCCACCAGGTCCTGATAAGACATGGAAAGGATACGGATCTTCACAGTAAAGTTCGTCACCTGGTCGGTAGATACCCCGGTGGTGTTTGCTGAGTTGGAGACTTCGGTTACGATGCCTTTGAATTTCCTGTTGGTGTAGGCATCCACCTCTATATCGGCGGTGTCGCTGTTATGGATACGTACGATGTCATTTTCGTTCACGTCCACATTTACTTCCATTGCGTTCAGGTCGGCAATCGTCATCATCTCCGTGCCGGCCATCTGAGAGGTACCTACTACGCGCTCTCCTTTTTCGACATTGAGCTTGGTAATGGTTCCGGATACAGGGGAATAGATATTGGTTTTAGCCAGGTTGTCCATGGCTTCTTTTAGAGAAGCTTCGCTGCTTTGAATGGTAAACTCTGCCGCCCGTACATTTTCTTCGGAAGCTTCTACATCCGCCTTGCCACTTTCATATTGGGCTTTGGCAGCATCCATGTCAGACTGGGAGATGGCTTGCTGGTCAAACAGTTTTTTGTTCCGTGCATAGCTGGCTTCCACATTGGCTTCGTTTGCTTTGCTTTGCAGGAGGTGTGCCTTGGAATTTTCAAGGTTGGCTTTAGACATGTTCAGGGAAGCAGCCATGCGCTCAACCGTACTTTGGTAGATGATGGGGTTGATGCGTACGAGTAAATCGCCTTTCTGCACCTTCATGCCTTCTTTGATAGCCAGCTCCACAATCTCACCCGACACATCAGAACTGATTTTCACGCCCACTTCAGGCTGTACTTTTCCATTGGCCGATACCGTTTCGGTAATGTCTCGGGCAATCGCTTTTTCAGTAGACACCTCTATGGCAGTGCCGGAGCCCGACTTAAAAACAAGCAACAGCACAACCAATACAGTTGCAAGGATACCTACAATAATCAATAATTTTTTGGTGCTCATGGTAGCTATAAGGTAAGCGGTTTGCCCTGGTAAAAATCAAGTACCTTGACTTTAAAGATATAGTCGTATTTCGCCTGCAACAAATCCGATTCGGCTTTTATGAGTTTGTTCTTGGCATCATTAAAGTCCAACGAGTTCAAAAGTCCCACACTGAATTTCTGATCGATGTATTTGAATGATTCCTGGTTGGCTTCCACCGCTTTCTTCGTTGCATGGTATTTGATCAGAGCCGCATTCGCATCGGCATAAGCTTGTTGAATGGACTTGCGTAACTGGAGTTCTGCCAATTGCAGATTCAGATCGGCATTTTTGAGCTGAATCTTTGCACGCTCCACATTGCCGTGCGTCTGCAGCCCGTTAAAGATGGGGACAGTCAAACTGAATCCAATACTCCGGTTAAAGTTATTCGTCAGCTGGTCGTTGTAAGGCGTCAGCTGGGTGGTAGGAATTGCCTGATACACTTTGTCTCCTGCACCAGTAACCATCCCGTTCCAGGCAGCACCGGAGATTCCGGTAACTGTCAGATCTTGTCCGGAATAACCTGTCCCCAACGATGCCATCAGGCTCAGTCTCGGACTCACCCCTCCTTTGGCAATGCGAAGCTGCATGTCGTAACTTTTCAGTTTATACTGAGCACTTTTAATAGCCGGTTGAGAAGTCAACGCGCCGGTGTAGATCTGAGAAGCATTTTGGGTAAGTAGCGCTTCGGAAGGCATGTTGAGTACCGGTTTGACAATGGAAAAATTTCCTGTGCTATCCAGGTCGAGCAATTGAACAAGACTGAGATAGGCCAGGTCAACCTGATTTTGAGCGTTGGCCTGACTCAGCTCATCCGACGCCAGCTGAGCCTGAAGCTGCAATAAGTTAGCTTTTGCAAGTGCACCGGCATCTACGAGTTTCTTGGTACGATCCACTTGGATTTGTGAAATGCCCACCTGGTTGGCAGCAACGGTAAGCAACTCGTCATTGAAAAGGATTTGCAGGTATGCACTGGCAATATTGAGGGAAATGTCATTCTTCATTTTATCGACGTCTTCCTTGCTCGACATCAGATCGTATTGTCCTTGCTTTATCGTATTCACTTTCTGAAGACCGCCAAACAAGGTCACCCCGGCATTCATGCTGAAGTTTTCGGACAAGACTTCATTCGTAGCAAAGGTATTTGTATACAAGTCAATTGTACGGCCGAAGTTATAGTTATGCATGGCATTTGCATTCAACGTAGGAAGAAAGTTGGCTTTGTCCTGAGTCAGTGTAATCTCATTCGTCTGCCTGGCCAGCTCTGTTTGCCGTATCTGCAAATTGTTTTTCACCGCATAGTCAATACATTGCTGCAGGGACCAGGGCCCGTTTCCATTCTGAGCAATAGCGCTTCCCGAAAAGGAAGTCAGCAAATAACAGACACAAAAAATCCGAAGGAGAAAAGTCATACTAACCGATGATGTAAAAATCGCTCAAATGTACGGATTTGAATGATTCCATGCCTGAATACCAGGTAATTCACGAGAAAAACGGACAGCCGGTCGCGCATTTGTATGAATGGCGCTTTTTTTTAACCCACTGGAATTGATACCTTTGGAAAAATTGCAAACTGCTATGAAACGATTTCTACTCCGTCAATCCCTTCTTCTGATGAGCACATGTGTAATGGCTTCGGCTCAGACAGGTGTGTATTTCCATTATAAATTAAGCTCGAGCGAAGGAGCCACCGGCACTGTAAGCATCTATTTCTCCGATGGCAACAGTCGCTCGGAGACTTCCATGAATATCCCTCAAATGTCTAACGGAGGCTTCAGCCGTACCAGCATCGTTCAAAAGGCAATCCCCGATACCATGATTACCCTCGACGACAAAGCCAAAACCTGGTCGAAACGGGAAATCAGGAAGAAAACCGACAACAACCCCGATGCAGACAACATCACCGTGAAAATCATCGGAACCGAAAAATTGGGAGGCTACACCTGCATCCATTCCCAGGTAACTCAAAACAATAAGGTTTCCGAGTTCTGGACAACCAAGGATATTCCCGATTATGAAAAATATGCTGCGGCACATCAGGGCAGCCGGTATATGGGCAGAGGAAACACCGACGCTGCACTGAAAAAAGCAGGAGCAGATGGTTTTCTGGTTAAAACATTTTCTAAAGATCAGCGCGGTGTGGAAACCAGCCTGGAGCTGGAAAAGTTTGAAAAACAGGATGTGCCTAAAGACAAATTCACCATTCCAGCAGGATACACCAAGACAGAAGCCGCTCCTGCCGGTGCCGGCCAGGGGGTGGATTACAGCAAACTAAAAGACATGACTCCGGAGGAACGTCAGAAATTTATCGAAAAGATGAAGAAAGACAACGGAGGCGGGAACTGAGATTCCTTTTTCAGCTCTGAAATGTCTGGTGTTGATTACCTTTTTATAATTCCTGGCCAGTACACTCCAGTCGCCGCTTAATTATTCCTTACTTTGTCCTGATAATTGAACCTCCATGAATATTCTCATCATAGGCTCCGGGGGACGGGAGCACGCATTTTCCTGGAAGCTGGCACAAAGTCCACGAATCGGACAAATTTACATTGCTCCCGGTAACGCCGGTACCTCGGCTTTTGGAATCAATGTCCCCATTTCTCCTACCGACTTCGCAAGTATAGGAGACTTTGTTCGTTCGAATGAAATCGACCTGGTCGTAGTAGGACCGGAGGAGCCGCTCGTAAAAGGCATCCACGATTATTTCCTGGACAACCCCTATCTGAAAAACACCCCTGTAATAGGGCCTCAAAAGGCAGGTGCACAGCTGGAAGGCAGTAAAGATTTTTCCAAACAGTTCATGCAGCGTCACCAGATTCCCACTGCTGCCTATGCCACCTTTACACCTGCTACACTGGATGCAGGACTTCGTTTCCTGGAGACCCTTCAACCGCCTTATGTATTGAAAGCCGACGGTCTTGCCGGAGGCAAAGGTGTTGTGATACCTTCCACACTGGGAGCAGCCAAAACAGAATTGACTGCTATGTTGCGCGATTCGAAGTTTGGCAACGCAGGCAGTAAAGTGGTGATTGAAGAATTCCTGCATGGAATAGAACTCTCCGTGTTTGTACTCTGTGATGGCGTTTCCTACAAGGTGCTTCCTTCAGCAAAAGACTATAAGCGCATTGGGGTGGGTGATACCGGATTGAACACCGGTGGAATGGGAGCTGTTTCTCCAGTCCCTTTTGCGGATGCGGAGTTCATGAGCAAGGTGGAAGAACGGATAATCATTCCTACCGTAGAAGGCTTGAAGAAAGACGGTATTCCCTACCAGGGATTTATCTTTATCGGATTGATGAATTGCGGGGGAGACCCGTATGTGATTGAATACAACTGCCGCATGGGTGATCCCGAAACAGAAGCAGTGCTGCCACGGATCAAATCCGACCTGCTCGATTTGTTTGAAGGCATTGCTACTCAGACACTCGATGCAAGGGCCTATGAAACCGATGAGCGGACGGCAGTAACGGTCATGCTTGTTGCAGGAGGATACCCGGGAGAATATGAAAAAGGCAAACTCATCAGCGGATTTTCGGCCGACTCAACCAGCCTGGCATTTCATGCCGGAACACTGGAGAAAGATGGAAAGGTATATACCAACGGGGGAAGGGTCATAGCCATTACAAGCCTGGGCCAATCCATTGCAGAAGCGAAGAAAGCCTCTTTTGCCTATGCAGAAAAGATAAAGTACGAAGGAAAATATTACAGGAATGACATTGGAATGGACCTGGAGTCTGTCGGAAATCCGGGTGAGAAATAAGGCAGAAAAAACAGGTCTATTTGTATGTACCGTTTTTCTCTGCTTCTTTGTTGTACTTCCCTTGCACGTAAATCCAGGTAATTACACCAACAAACAAAATGAAGATGAAAATTTTGTTCGGGCCGATATGGGCGTAAAGCCATCTCCAGAGATCAAACAGTTTTTCGAACAAACGACCGGTGGCATATACAGCTCTTGTGAACATAGGTGTGTGATTTAGTCGAACAAAAGTAAAAATAAATTCAGAATCAGGAAATGATTCTTATTTTTTTAAGTGATGTTGATACGCAGTTTTACCAGTTATAGTCCTTCTGCAGTCATAAAAGTGCCTCTATTTGCATTGTTTTTATGGCTTTTCAGTCTGCTTTACACCCATTTAGGTCAACATCCCGACAATGCCTACCTCCCCTTATATAGTCCAATGGGAGAGTTGGTTGCCAGGTATTATTTCTTTTCCGTGTTTCTCTCTCTCCTGCTGAACTCCCTGGCGGCTTTCTGGTTAAACTATATTGTCAACCAACATAACCTGCTTTCCAAAAAAACCTATTTGCCGGCGCTGTTTTATTTGATTTATTCGGCTTTCTGCGGTCAGTTACTCGTGCTTCTGCCAGGAACGCTCGCCAACTTATTGCTGATAGGGGCCAGTTATGAACTATTTAGTACCTACCGGAAAGATTCGGCTTTGAGTGAAGTATTCAACTCCGGAGTGCTTATAGGGCTTGCTTCTCTTTTATATTTTCCTTCGCTTTTCATGTTCTTTTTCATTCTCGCCACCCTGCTTATTTTTCGCCCTTTTATCTGGAGAGAATATGTTGTTTCCTTGCTTGGCTTAGCCCTCCCCTGGTCGTATTTTATCGTTTATTTTTTCTGGACCAATCGCCTCGCTGCCCTAAAAACAGGATTATGGGAGCGCATAGCAGCTCACAAACAATTCCATTTTCCCGTGTCAATGCCCTATACCTGGCTGTACCTGGTTTTTGGTACGGTGGTGGTGGCATCTCTTTTCAGACTGGCAAGCAGTCAGCTCGTTATGCCTTTAAAATCCAAAAAAACGTTTTCTTTACTCTTCTGGTTTTTTATTCTAGCCCTCCTTTCTGTTTATGCGAACCCTCATATCGGGCCATCTGCCTTGTTGTTATTGGCTATTCCACTCTCCATTTTTACTTCCAATCTGGTCTTGCAGGTTAAAAAACCCTGGGTGGCTGAGTTGACTTTTTCCGCCTTGCTTTTAGCTATCCTCCTGGTTCATCTCCAGGCCTTTCTGCACAAGTAACCGATCGTCTTCCCGTATTTCTTCCGGCAAATTTATTGTCTGCTTCCTCCGCCCATTCTCCCTTTTGCCTATCTTTGATTGTACAATCGAAAACCTCAAAAAAATACAAGCGCGATGAAATTTGGTGTGGTTATTTTTCCGGGATCCAACTGCGATCAAGACATGATTTATGTGCTTCGTGATATTCTGAAACAGGATGTCGTGGAACTCTGGCACAAAGATCATAGCCTGCAAAAGGCTGACTTTATTGTTTTGCCGGGAGGCTTTTCATATGGCGATTACCTGCGCTCCGGCGCTATTGCCCGTTTCTCTCCTATCATGAATGAGGTCATGGAGTTTGCAGCCAAGGGAGGATATCTCTTTGGTGTGTGCAACGGGTTTCAGATATTGTGTGAAGCGGGACTGGTACCAGGGGCCTTGCTCCGGAATACTGAGTTAAAGTTCAGTTGCAAGAACATTTTTATAAAAGCAGAGAACACCGATACCTTGCTGACTTCCGCTATTCCAAAAAACAAAGCCCTTCGTATCCCTATTGCACATGGAGAAGGACGTTATCATACCGATGCGGCCACGATGCAGAAAATGACGGATAACGGACAAATTTTATTCCGTTATTGCGACGAGCACGGTGCGGTGACACCGGAGTCTAATCCCAATGGCTCGCTGGAAAACATTGCAGGAGTATGCAATGCACAGAAGAATGTTTTTGGAATGATGCCCCATCCGGAAAGGGCTGCCGACAGCCTTTTGTCTAATACCGACGGGCTTTCTGTATTCAAATCACTTCTCAGCCTGGTGACCAGCTGAACACGATCGTTCAGCCGGCCGACTGGGCTTCCCTCTAATCTGATCTTAGAGTACTACTAACTTTTGATGGAGCAACTGATTATCTGAAGTACGGATAATCAATTCGTATGTTCCTGCGCTCAGGTTTGATTGGTTAAACCAGAACGTGTTTTCTCCCTGGTGACAGTAACCGTTATACAACGCCTTCACTACCTGTCCTTCCATATTATATAAGGTAACATCTATCTTTCCGTCCTGTATGGCTGAAAAATCAACAGAGAAAATATCTCTTACAGGATTCGGGTAGGTCTTCATGCTGAGCTGAGGTTTTGTATCGCTAGGCACTCCAAGTGCGAAGCCCGCATCGTGGATCTGCGCTACATATGCTTCCCAAGTATTGGATGAATTACCATACGATCCCGACATCCAGCAACAGGCTTGTGGACTGTTATGCCTTCTGCACATTCCGGAGTAATCTCCCCAACGGGATGTCCCGCTCGAACCGCTAACATATCCGGCACCTGTTTTTACTGTGATTGCTGTTCCGAAATTCATTCCGTTGTCGCAGCTTACCACCCGCATTTCCGGATACATGGTGCTGCTGCAAGCCGCATAGCCAATCATCACCGAATTGTCATTCAACACTCCTGCAGCAGTGTATGATGCAACTGCCGGATATCCAAAGTCTATTCCGGAAGCTGAAAACAGTTTGGAGGTGTTTGTCTTTGCATTTACATCCAGTCGGTTGTAATTGATAGCCGTATTTCCAGAAGCATCCTGACTGTTGAAAGTGAAATGAATCAGTCCGTTCAGGTAAAATCCGCTCAGCGCCCGGGCATCGGTGATTTTCAATTGGGTGCTGGTTCCTTTCTGAGCAGTATTGCCGGCGGCGGAATATGAAGTGGTGGTAACCGAATAATGATTCATGGTAGGACTGCTGGTCACATCATTGGTGATCTGATACAAATCAATGGCGGTCCCGGAAGAGGAGTTTGTTGCCAGCATCCAGCAACCTGGTCCGTATGCTTTACCTTGTCCTTCGGAAACAGGAAGTACGGTGAAAGGAGAACCGGTTAAACCCGACCAGAGTTTGCTATTAAGTGTGCCTCCGGAATAGCCGGTGCTCTTTTGAATCTGCCATACGATGGCCTGATTAAAAGAACCGCTGCTGCCAAAGAGGTTGCTGCTGATAAATAAGTCTTTATCGGTTACGGCCAGTTTGGGGTAATCGGCATCGCTGCCGTCATTCAACGGATTTCCGCTCAGCTTGAAATAGTTCCACCCGCCGGTTGCAGGGTTGTTTGTTTTGGAAAAAAACACCATCATGTGATTGGGACCTCCGCTGCTGGTTACTTCCTGACAATAAAAAATAAAGCGGTCTGCTGCCGGATCGTATAAGATGTTGGGGTCACAGGCATTGGGAATGGTGTTGTCGTTGATAAACGTGTTCAGGGTGTTGTAATACAGGTTATTTCCCAAACTGTCATCTACTTCAAATGTATCATTGGCTACTGTAACAATCATCCCTTTGTTCGAAATGGCTACGTGGTTGTCAAGCGGACTCCAGCCATTGCTTTTATTGGCAATGTAATTCACACCCAGATTAGGTGTAACAGCTTGGGACGATGGGTTCACACCACGCTCTTCGTCTGTGGTGGATTGCTGTGACATCTTTTTACGGTAAGCCTCAGCCCTGATTTTTTCCAGTTCCTCTTTATTGGTTTCTTCCGGGTCGGATTCCATGAATTTATGCGAGAGGCCAGGAATCCATTTCAAATCGGCAGTGGGCGTATTGACTGTTCCCATACACGGAATTTTGATTTCCGAAGAAAGCAGTGCATCTCCTGCACGGTGCATCTGAATGTTTTTGTAAATTTCTTCCTGGGCAGAAGCCAGAAAGCCGGCGACTAGTGCTGGCACCAGTAAAAGTAAGATCTTGGTTTTCATGTGTGGCGGATTGGTAGTCAGTGAGTGTGTGGTTGTTTCATGTAATTTGATTGCTACTAAATTATTAACCGCGTGTAAGGGTTGAAAACCACATTTAGGCAGTTATTATTGATTCAATCGGGGTAGTGAAACTGGGAATAATCAACAATTACATGAAAAACAACCTCTTACATTAGTTAGTGGCCATTGAAATTAGCATCTGAAGGGCTTTTAGGAGAGCCGTTGGGGAAGAGGAAGAAACAGAAACACCTGCCTGCCGTTGCTCAGGCTTACGTGACGGCAGGCAGGGAAACAGAAAAAGAAAGGGAAATAAAAAAAGGGAGCAGCTTTACAGCTGGCTCCCTCTCTTATGTTGCAAAAAGTATTTTATTAATCGGCAACTACTATTTTCTCATGCAACACCTCATTGGACTCGGTGCGAATGATCAGGAAATAAGTACCGGCTGACAAATTGGATTTATCAAAAGAAAACTGATTTTCACCTTCGTGACAAAACCCTGTATAAAGATCTTTTACCACTTTGCCTTGCAGGTCATACACGGCAATGCTGGTATGCTGCGCGTCGGACTGTAAAGTGAATTCAACCGTGAACCGGTCTACCACCGGATTGGGGTATGCTTTCAGTTCCAGCGCGGCAGCCTTTTGCGGTTCCGTTACACCAGTTGCAAAACCAGCATCATAGATTTGCGCCACATAGGCATTCCAGGCATTGCCAGTGCCACCAAAAGAACCTGCCATCCAAACGCAAGCCTGTGGGCTGTTATGTCTGCGGCTAATGCCACTGTAATCACCCCAACGCTGACTGCCACTCGAGCCTACGTATGTAGTACTTGCCTTGACAATGGTAGCGCTCC